>Ga0105237_10000277_pt1 | contig 71828 bp, 56 predicted proteins | sample KBSC24metaG_FD_81520 | JGI IMG/M metagenome (GOLD analysis project Ga0105237, IMG submission 81520) | Corn rhizosphere microbial communities from Kellogg Biological Station, Michigan, USA - KBS C2-4 metaG | ecosystem: Host-associated > Plants > Roots > Rhizosphere > Soil | place: Michigan, USA... | reverse complement strand
GCCGTACAGTATGCAAAAGCCATGGGCTTGCGGGTGGCTGCCATCGACATCGATGATGAGAAGCTGCGGCTGGCCAGCGAGCTGGGAGCGAGCCTTACTGTAAATGCATTGCAGCAGGATCCAGGGGCCTATCTGAAAAGGGAGGCCGGCGGAATGCATGGGGTGCTTGTCACCGCCGTATCGCCTACTGCTTTCCGGCAAGGGTTGTCTGCGTTGCGGAGAAAGGGGACGTTATCATTAAATGGGCTGCCGCCCGGAAGCTTTGACCTGCCCATCTTCGAGACTGTGCTGAATCGATGGACTGTAAGAGGATCTATTGTGGGGACCCGGCAGGACCTCCAGGAGGCTATCGATTTTGCCGTTCAGGGAAAGGTAAAAGCTACCGTGCATACGGCGTCCCTGGAAGCAATCAATGGAGTCTTCGATGAGATGAAAAGAGGGGATATCCAGGGAAGGATGGTAATGAAGATTGCGGAACCTTGAGAATGGGCATGACTAAGATCATGCGTCCTGCCGATAAAGATCAGTTTTCCGGCCACAATATGAAATAATTTTGTTATGGGAGCACATATAATGAATTCAAATATAGCCAGGCAACGTCTTATTAAAGAGGTGCAAGAGGAGTTTACAAGAACCTACCCTTTTTTAAAGATTGATTTTTCAAAAGGAAAGGACCAGGGGCGGGTGAGTCGATCCGGAATCCTTCCCGATGCGCCATCGTCTGTATCCGGTGAGGATGAGGTGGTGCGTGATGTCGCGCAAAAGCTGCTCTGGCAGGAGCTGGGCTTATGTGACGATATGAAGATCAATGAAGTGGAAGTACTGCTGCAGTATCAGTTCGGGCTGCCTGCGCAGGTGCTGCGCAAAAGCGGTAGATTATGGCTGGAGACGAGAATGACGCAGCACTGGACGCTCCGGCAGCAGAATGAGCATGGGTATGAGATCGGAAATATTTAACCCTTAATATAGCAGGTTGTTCAGACGGCTAAGGTCGGTAATGCGGATCTTGCCGTCTTTTATTTCTATAAGTTTCTCGGATTTGAAGTCGCTAAGAGTGCGTATGAGCGACTCCGTGGCAGTACCCACGTATTGGGCGATGTCTTCCCGGGAGATATCCAGCATCGAAGTGGTCTTTACGTTACCATCATCTCCCTTACTGAATTTGTTATGGATATCTACCAGCGCCCTGGCTACCCGTTTGCGGAGCGAACCATAGGCCAGGCTAAGCAGCCTTTCTTCCTTGTCCTGTACATTCTGGGCGATCAGGCGAATGAATTTGGTCGCGATGGACAAGTCATTGTATACCCCGTCGAGGAATTCGTCCCTTGGTATCATCACGACCTCTGCTTCTTCCAGGACGACGGCTGTATCTTCATAGTTCTTGCTCTCCAGCAAAGGCAGATACCCGATGAAGTCGCCGCCGGCATAAAAATTCGTGATATATTCCTTGCCGTCCTCGTTGACCCGGTAGGCCTTTATCTTCCCTTTTTTCAGGTAATACAGGGCCTTGGGCCGCCGGCCTTCCTGGTACAAGGTTGCTTTTTTGGGAAGGTCCTCCGTCTCATACATGTCCAGTTGCATGTGCAGAAGTCCGGAGCTGTTGAGGTCCTTTATCAGATCGCTGACCCCTTTTTCATCCGGGGCATACTTGGTTTGCAGGACATCGTATTTACGAAGCCGTACTTCGATGGCGTTCAGCAGTTCGATATCGTCAAAGGGTTTGGTGATATAATCGTCGGCGCCCATTTCCATTCCTTTCCGGAAATCGCCTCTTTCCGTCCTGGCGGTGAGGAAGATAAAGGGGATGTTCTCTGTGGCGGTGTTCTTGCGGAGCAGGTGGAGCACGCCGTATCCATCGAGCTCGGGCATCATAATGTCGCAGATGACCAGATCAGGGATATGCCTGATAGCGGCTTCAACCCCCTTTTTGCCGTTCGCGGCTGTAAAAGTCTCATAGCCGGCCAGGGACAGTATTTCGGCGATATTCTCCCGTATGTCGTCATGGTCGTCGATAACAAGCAATTTGCGCATGGATGCCCGATTTTGGATGGTAAGATACTAAAAAGATAAAAAGACCCTCAATATTAGGTGTTTACCGTCACATGGGTTTCTGACCAGGATCAGGCAACCGGTTGATAACCGTCATATTTGGCCACTGGAAGGGAAGGTACCTTGCCCTGCAATATGGCAACGACCACTGATAAAAGGATCACCTGTGATCATTGCGGCGAACCCTGTACCGTCCACCCTGTGAAATGGGGTGAAAAGATGTTTTGTTGCGAGGGGTGCAGGACCGTGTACCAGCTCCTGGATCGCAGCGGACTTTGTGATTATTACCAGCTCAACGAGAAGCCTGGTCTTTCGCATGCAAATCCATCCCACCGTGAAAAGTTTGCATTCCTGGACGATGTAAAAATGGCTGCCCCGTTCATCCTTTTCCAGGACGGGCAGGAGACGCATGCCCGTTGGTATCTGCCGCAGATGCACTGCAGCTCCTGTCTTTATTTGCTGGAGAATCTCCACCGGCTGAACCCGGGTGTGATCACCTCGCGGGTGGATTTTGCCGCCAAAGAGTTGACAGTCCTGTTTGATCATCATCGCATAAGCATCCGGCAGGTGGCGGAATTGTTGACAGCTGCTGGTTATGAGCCTTATGTCAGCCTACGTGACCTGGGTGGAGCGAAACCAGCGAGCTCCCGGAACAATATTTATCGCCTGGGGATAGCGGGTTTTTGTTTTGCCAATATCATGCTGCTGAGCTTTCCCGAATATTTTGGACTTGGGGCATCGGAGGAGGGGTTGAGAGGGGTTTTTCGGGAGCTGAACCTGGCGCTCAGCCTGCCTGTATTCTTTTACAGCGCCCAGCCTTTTTACCGTAATGCCTGGAGCGGTATCCGGAATGGCTTTTTGAATATCGATGCCCCCATTGTGCTGGCCATTGTCGTGACATTTGCCCGTAGTGTGTATGAGGTCGTATCGGGCACGGGGTCTGGCTACTTTGACAGCATGACGGGCATAGTCTTTTTTATGCTGGCCGGCCGGATGCTGCAGGACAGGACCCACCAGCGGCTGTCCTTCGAAAGGGATTACCGGTCTTATTTTCCCATTGCCGTGTCCGTCCTAAAAGAAGGAAAGGATATCTCCATGGCCTTGCCGGAGATACAGTGCGGAGATACGCTGTTGATCCATCATGGGGAGCTGATCCCGGCCGATGGCATCCTTACGCGAGGGCAGGCGTTGATCGACTACAGCTTTGTCACAGGCGAGTCGCTGCCTGTCCCCAAGGAAATGGGAGAGCTGGTATATGCCGGTGGAAGACAGACGGGAGCCGCCATCGAGGTGCTGGTGGTAAAGGAAGTGGCGCAGAGCTACCTGACACAATTATGGAACAGGCAAGAGGATAAGAAAGTAGAACATTCCTTTATACACGTGCTGAGCAGGCAATTTACCTTTATCGTACTGGCTGTAGCCGCCTGTGCCGCCGTTTATTGGTGGGCCTATGACCCAGCCCGCATAGCCAATGCAGTGACAGCCGTATTGATCGTGGCCTGTCCGTGTGCGTTGTTGCTGTCGAGCACCTTCACCAACGGGAATATACTCAGGATACTGGGAAATAATGGCCTCTACCTGCGCAATGCGCGGGTCATCGAGAATATTTCTACTACTACACATATTGTATTCGACAAGACAGGCACATTGACGCTGCCCGGCGACCATGTATTGACCTATAAGGGCCGTCCGTTGGAGCCTACTGAACAGCGGGCCATTGCCATCCTGGCTGCGCAGTCCACGCACCCTTTGAGCAAATCGCTGGCCCATCACCTGGACAAGGCGGAGCCCTGTCGTGTGCTGGGATTTAAGGAAACACCCGGCAAAGGGACGGAAGGTTGGGTAGACGGGACCTATGTCATGATAGGTTCGCGAAGATTTGTGACAGAGTCCAGAGCAGGTACGGCAGATACCCGTGTGTATGTCCGGCTGAATGAGGATTATCCAGGGTATTTTCGCTATTCGAGCCATTATCGTGAGGGAATTGCCCGGTGGATGCATGTCCTGCGGGGGCAATATTCTCTTTCTCTGCTCAGCGGCGACAATGACCGGGAGCGCTCCCGCCTGGAAGGCTGGATGGGAGAGGGCTCGCGTATCTTTTTTTCTCAATCGCCGGAAGATAAGGAAGCGTATATCCGTCACCTGCAACGCCGGGGAGAGAAAGTGATGATGGTGGGAGATGGCCTCAATGACGCAGGGGCTTTGCGGCAGAGTGACACGGGTATTGCAGTTGCGGAAAAGGGTAACAGTTTTACGCCTGCCAGTCATGCCATCCTGGATGCCGCGCAGATCGGCCGGTTGCCGGTATTCCTCCGATATTGCCGGATGGCAGGGAGGATCATCATCGCCAGTTTTATACTTTCCATTGTATATAATATCATCGGACTATCGTTTGCTGTACGTGGCGATCTTTCCCCGCTGATCGCCGCCATACTCATGCCATCGAGCTCGCTCAGCATATTACTGCTTACATATGGATCGGCTACCTGGGCGGCCAGACGAATGGGTCTTGCTATATCGACGGATGAGAAAAATCATGCCAGGGGTTAACGTCGATCATGCATAAAACTCCTATACGGAAATATTTTTACAACATTAAATGAGCATTTTATATGAGCGCAATTATTTTATTGCTTGGCGCCAGCCTCTCCGTTGCCGTCCTTTTTTTAGGGGCGTTCGTCTGGAGCGTGAAGCATCACCAGTTCGACGATGGGTTCTCACCCCCGCGCCGCATATTGTTCGACGAACATCATCCTGATTCAGATACCCCCAATCATCAAAACTGAGCAAATGCAAATTGAAAAATTCTATTACGACAACAAGACCGTCAAATGGTTTGGCTATGCCGTAATGTTCTGGAGCATCATTGGTATGCTCGCAGGACTATGGGCGGCTATATCCATGTATTATCCCGCCATGAACCTGGGTATCCCCGCCACCACATTCGGGCGTATGCGCCCTGTGCATACCAATGCCGTCATCTTTGCCTTTGTAGGCAATGGTATCTTTATGGGGGTATATTATTCCCTGCAACGTTTATGTAAGGCCAGGATGTTCAGCGATACGCTGAGCAAGATCCATTTTTGGGGCTGGCAGCTTATCATCGTGGCCGGCGCCATCACCCTCTGGGCCGGTAAGACCACCGGGAAAGAGTACGCCGAGCTGGAATGGCCCCTCGATATCGCCATTGCCTTGATATGGATCGTCTTTGGCATTAATCTTTTCGGGACTATCATCAAAAGAAGAGAAAGCCATCTATATGTGGCCATCTGGTTCTATATCGCTACCTGGGTGACCGTGGCCATGCTGCATATCGTCAATTCCGTCGAGCTGCCCGTCTCCATGTGGAAGAGCTACTCGTGGTATGCGGGTGTACAGGATGCGCTGGTGCAGTGGTGGTATGGGCATAATGCCGTCGCCTTTTTTCTCACGACGCCTTATCTGGGGTTGATGTATTATTTTCTGCCTAAAGCGGCCGATCGCCCCATCTATTCATACCGCCTGTCCATCATCCATTTTTGGGCGTTGATCTTTATCTATATCTGGGCGGGGCCGCACCACCTGCTGTACACAGCGTTGCCCGACTGGGCGCAATCTCTTGGGGTCGTATTTTCCGTGATGCTGATCGCACCCAGCTGGGGCGGGATGCTCAACGGTCTTTTTACCCTTCGCGGCGCGTGGGACAAGGTAAAGGAAGAGCCTGTGCTCAAGTTCCTGGTGGTGGCTATTACCTGTTATGGGATGGCGACCTTCGAGGGCCCCATGCTGAGCCTGAAGAATGTAAATGCTATTTCACATTTCACCGACTGGACCATCGCGCACGTACATATCGGCGCATTGGGATGGAACGGGTTCCTCACTTTCGGCGTGCTGTACTGGCTGGTGCCCAGGATGTGGAACACTTCACTGTACTCTAAGAAATTAGCGGGTGCGCACTTTTGGATAGGTACCATTGGTATTGTACTTTATGCTATACCGCTGTATTGGGCGGGCTTTACGCAAAGTATGATGTGGAAGTCCTTTACACCCGAGGGACAGCTCAGGTTCCAGTTCCTGGAGACTGTGACCCATATCGTACCTATGTATGTCACCCGCAGTATTGGCGGCGCCCTGTATATCAGCGGTGCGTTGATAATGGTATATAATCTTTTCAAGACGATAAGAAAAGGGAGCTTTGTCGCCAATGAAGCGGCAGAAGCGGCTCCGCTGCCGGAGAAGATCGCTACGCATGGCCGTACGTACTGGCATCGCTGGATCGAGCGGCGCCCCATGCAAATGCTTGTGCTGAGCCTGATCGCCGTGGCCATCGGAGGAATGATCGAGCTGATCCCCACCTTCCTTGTGAAATCAAATATACCGACCATTACGAGCGTAAAACCTTATACGCCGCTGGAGCTGCACGGAAGGGATATCTATGTCCGGGAAGGCTGCTATTTATGTCATTCGCAGATGGTGCGGCCCTTCAGGGATGAGGTAGCCCGGTACGGTGAATATTCCAAGGCCGGTGAGTTCGTGTATGACCACCCATTTCAGTGGGGATCAAAGAGGACTGGCCCTGACCTGGCCAGGGTAGGAGGGAAATATCCCGACAGCTGGCACTACAATCATATGTTCGACCCATCGTCCATGTCGCCCGGCAGCATCATGCCTTCTTATGGCTGGCTTTTCGATCATGAGCTTGATACGGCCCGGACGGAGAGCATGATACGCGCCATGCGGAAGCTGGGAGTTCCTTACCCGGAAGGGTATGCGATAGAGCAGGCCAATAAAGATCTGACGACCCAGGAGAAAAGCATTCACGCATCCCTTCAGGCGGATAAGATACATACAGGCAGCAATAAAGAGATCGTGGCGCTGATCGCGTATTTGCAAAGACTAGGAAAAGATATAAGATCTGCTCCCAAGGAGCAAACTGCCATGAAGGGCGCCGACGGAAGGGATGTCATGGGTAATTGATCATAACAATTATTAGAAAACTCTTATAGTATATGAAATTCATTCACTACGTGGAAAAGATCAGCGGTGTCAGTGTGTATGGGCTGTCATCCCTGCTGATATTCGGATCTTTCTTTTTGATCATGCTTATCTGGGCCATCCGGGCGGACAAAGGTATGATCGAAGAGCTCCGACACCTGCCATTGGATAAGATCAAGGGCGCAGGTAAGGCGCCTGTTATACTGCTCGTACTGACGCTCATGAGCAGCGGTGCGTATGCCGCAGGACCTCCGGAGCCTTCTTCGATGGACAGTCCGTTTGTAATAATATCCATCGTTGTCATCGTCATCCTGGCGATGGCCATCGGATTGCTGGCAAATGTCCTGCTGGGTGCGGCACAGATACCTGTTTCAAAGCGGACGGGGCCCGCCGGGCCTGCAGATAATATGCCGGCCGAAAGCAAGGAGCAGGGACCATCCGAAAATGGCGTGTCCGAAAAGACCTACGCCGGAGGTTTGTCTGCGACGGCATCGCCGCGAAGTCCCTGGTCAAAGTCCTATCTTTTTCTGACCGCAACTGCCGTCAATGGGGTCTCTGATACGGCGTTTTATTTTATTTCCGGTGTGATTATTTTGGAAGTAATCATTCTGCTGGCCCTGCTGTACAATGTCCGGCTAGTGCTGTCGATCCATAAAAAAGCAAAGGCGGCAACTGCCGGGGAGATTGCTGCGGCGCCTGTTGCGCGTCGTGTGTCCTGGTGGGCGAAGGCCAACAGCTTCAAACCCATCGAGGAGGAAGCCGATCTCGACCTGGGACATGATTATGATGGTATACGTGAGCTGGACAACAAGCTGCCACCCTGGTGGCTGTATGGGTTTTATTGCACGATCCTTTTTGCCTGTGCCTACTTCTGGAGATATCATGTAAGTCACACCGCGCCTCTCAGCGGGGAAGAATATGTCCTCTCCGTACAGAAGGCGGAGATAGCCAAAACGGAATACCTGAAGAAGGCGGCGAACCTGGTGGATGAGACCACGGTGAAGCAGCTCTCAGGCGAAGATGAACTGGCGGCCGGGCAGAAAATATTTGAGGTCACCTGTTTTGCCTGTCATGGCAAGGCGGGGGAGGGAGGGGTTGGCCCCAACCTTACGGATGAGTATTGGCTCCATGGAGGCAGCATACAGGATGTGTTCAAGACCATCAAATACGGCTGGCCCGATAAGGGGATGAAGAGCTGGAAAGACGATTTCTCTCCCTCCCAGATCGCGCAGCTGGCAAGCTACGTAAGGTCGTTACAAGGAACGCATCCGGCGAATGCAAAGGCGCCGCAAGGAACTATATATAAATAACAGATCATGCAAACCATCACCGACCAATCCTTTCGGGATCACCTGGCCACTGTCGATGAGAGAGGGCGCCGAAAATGGATATTCGCGCAGAAGCCCCGCGGGAACTGGTACAACGCGAGGACATATATCAGCTGGGGGTTCTTTATACTATTCTTTAGCCTGCCCTTTATTTATGTCAACGGCCAGCCGCTATTTCTTTTCAATGTCCCTGCTGCCAGGTTTATCCTGTTTGGCAAGGTCTTCTGGCCCCAGGACTTTTTCATCTTTGGGTTGACGATGGTGACTTTTATCATATTCATTATTCTTTTTACGGCAGCGTTTGGCCGGCTGTTCTGTGGATGGGTATGTCCCCAGACCATCTTTATGGAGATGCTGTTCAGGAAGGTGGAATATCTTATCGAGGGGGACGCGCCTCAGCAGAAGCTGTTGAACAGCGCTACCTGGACTGCTCACAAGGTGCTGAAGAAGACCCAAAAGCATGTGGCGTTCTATCTTCTGGCTTTTGTCATCGCCAATACATTTTTATCTTATATCATCGGGGTGAGGGAATTGTGGAAGATCATAACGGAGCCGGTGACGGAGCATATCGCCGGTTTGTTGTCGCTGCTGGTATTCACATCGATATTTTATGGGGTATATGCTTTTTTCCGGGAGCAGGTCTGCACCGTGGTATGCCCTTATGGGAGGCTGCAAAGCGTCCTGCTGGATAAGAACTCGATGATCGTGGCCTATGATTACAAGCGGGGAGAACCCAGGGCGAAGTTCCGGAAGGATGCCGGCGGCGGCAAAGGCGATTGTATCGAGTGTATGCAATGCGTAAAGGTATGTCCAACCGGGATCGATATCCGCAATGGGCTGCAGATGGAGTGTGTCGGCTGTACCGCCTGTATCGACGCGTGTAATCATATGATGGAAAAAGTTGGGCGGCCGCTGGATCTGATACGGTATGCTTCGGAGAGTGGTATTATGGAAAAGGAACCCTTACGGTATACCATGCGGATGAAGCTGTATACCGGACTTTTGAGCATACTGGTGGTCATCCTTTCCGCCCTGCTGTTGAGTCGTAAGGATGTGGACGCGACCATTATGCGTGCACCGGGCATGCTTTTCCAGGAGAGGGGAAAGGACAGTGTTTCCAACCTGTATAATATCAAGATCGCCAATAAGACCATGCGGCAGGTGCCATTGCAGCTGCGTCTGGAAAACCTGTCGGGGAAGGTAGACATTGTCGGCGGGAAAGCTATTCCTGTAAAGAAGGACGATGAGGGCGCCGGGACTTTTTTCGTGATTCTTCCCCGAAACCAGATAATGGCGCGAAAGACAGTCCTGCATATTGGGCTGTATGAGGGAGGTAAGAAAATAGACGAGATACACACCAATTTCCTGGGGCCCATACCGGACCAGGGTGATAATTAAAAACGTAAGAACTATGCGACTCAATTGGGGAAATATATTGATCCTTGTGTTCCTGGCCTTCGGGGGGATGATCTCCTTTATGGTATATCGTTGTATGCAGACACCTGTGGACCTGGTGGCCAGGGAATACTACAAGGACGAGCTCAGCTATCAGCAGGTCATCGATGCCCGGCAACGGGCCGATCGGCTTTCGGGGAAGGTGGACCTCCGGCAGGAGGGCGCTCATCTTGCTTTATGTATGCCAAAAGAAATGGAGCATGTGGGGCTGACGGGCAGCATCCAGCTGTATTGTCCTTCGGATGCCGGCAAGGACAGGCGTTTTATTCTGCATGTAGATGATGAAGGCAGACAATACATTGGGATGGACCAGGTCCGGCCGGGGCGCTACACTGTCCGTGTACAGTGGCAGGGCGGGGGAGACCAATACTATGCGGAGGAAACCCTAATCATTCAGTGACCATTATATGTGGCCTTTATTTACCACCGCAATCTTTCTGGGTCTCGTGAGCAGCTTTCACTGCGTAGGCATGTGTGGACCGCTGGCCTTGTCGCTGCCTTTGTCGTCCCAGTCGGCGATGGCTCGGTTCGGAGCCCTGATGGTATATCATGCGGGCAGACTGTCTGTATATGGCACGCTTGGAGCCATTTTTGGCATGTTGGGAAGGCATATTTATCTGGCAGGGTTCCAGCAGGTGTTTTCTATCGTGCTGGGGGTGGTGATCCTGGTGTCTGCCGTGTTGACCGGGTGGTCAATGGATCATCGTAGACCGGTATTGTTTGGCCGGGTGCTGAAACCTTTAAATAAGCTGATCTTTCGATTGTGGCAGTCGAAAGGCCGGTACCGGTATTTTATCCTCGGGATGGCCAATGGACTCTTGCCCTGTGGAATGGTGTATCTGGCCATTGCAGGAGCGTTGAGCTTTTCGCATGTATGGGAGAGTGTAGCCTTTATGATCGTTTTTGGAGCGGGTACGCTGCCTGCGCTATTGGTGGTGAGCAGCTCCAGCCGCCTGGCAGGTGTGCGGACCAGGGCCTTTATACGCAAGGCCATGCCAGGGTTCGCCGCATTGATGGGAGCGTTGCTTATCTTACGCGGGCTCGACCTGGGTATACCCTTTATCAGCCCTGCGCTGGCGCATGGTCATGGGGTATCTGTTTCATGTCATTGACCGTTGCTGTCAGCGAGGGGGCCCATGGGAACTTCTATCGTTATGGTAGTGCCCTTATCCAATATGCTTTCCAGCCGCATAGAACCACCTAACATTTCCACATACCGTTTGACGATGTGCAGGCCAAGCCCGGTGCCCTCGATATTGGTGGCATTGGCGCCCCTGAAAAAGCTGCTGAAAAGGTGCTGCTGATCTTCGTCGGAGATACCGATGCCTTCATCCCGGACGGAGATCGTCATAGCTTCGGGTGAATGGCGTGCTGTCAACCAGATGCCTGCGCCCTCCGGGGAGAATTTCGAGGCATTGCTGAGGAGGTTGATAAGGACATTTCGCAGCAGGCGTTTGTCGCTGATGAATTCGTCTTCTCCTCCACAGTCGCAGTGTATGGTTTGACCCGGCCGGGCCAGTGGTCTCATTTCTTCCATGACTTCGTCCAGAAGCTCCCTGACAGGGAAGGCGCCCATTTCTGCCTGGATGCGCCCTTCTTCCAGCTTGCCAAGGGAGAGAAAATCCCCCAGCAGGTCGTTCAGGTGTTTGACGGAGTCCTTGATCCTGCGGATATGTTTATCTCTTTTATCCTGATCTTCGGTGAGCGTGTACCGGGAAAGAAGAGCTGCGGAGGAAAGCACCGTGCTTAATGGCGTCCTAAACTCATGGGAGGCCATCGAGACGAAGCGGGATTTTATCTCATTCAGCTCTTTCTCTTTGCTCAGGGCTTCGTTCAACTCTTCCTGGGAATGTTCCAGCTCCTGCAGGGCTTCTCTCAATATCAGCGTACGTTGTTCCACTTTCGACTCCAGCTCTGCATTGAGCCGGCTGATGTCCTGGGTGATCTTTTCCAGTTCCGCCTTGCGATCGAGAAGGTCTTTTTCTGTCTGTTTGCGCTGGGTGATATCCACGAGAAATGCAATGACGAAGAAAGTATTCTTTTGTTTATAGAAGCTAAGGCTTACTTCCACCGGGAATTCCCGGCCATCTTTCTTGAGGGCAAAGAGGTCCCTGCCGTGACCCATGGTCCTGTTGGAAGGATGCTGGTAGAAGCCTTCCCTGTATTTCGTATGATGTGCATGGAATCTTCCCGGTATCAGCATTTCGATGGACTTCCCCAGGAGCTCTTCCTTGTCATATTCGAACAAGGTTGTGGCAGCCGGGTTGACCAGGACGATCTTGCCCTTGTCATCCGTGAGGATGATCCCTTCCGTGGCGTGTTCGAAAAGAGCGTTCACCTGCATTTGTTCAGCTTCTATGTTCCGGTACAGCTTCTTGAGGTACGTAACGAATATCACTGTCATTATGACGATGATCAGGGAATAGGAATGTTGGATGATGACCTGCTGACGCTGCATGTTCTCGTGTTCATAAAAGGAGGAGAGAATGATCAGGACTGCACTGACGGCGCCGAAAAATATGGTATACGTATCATTCTTGAGAAATATGGTCAGCAGTATGGCGGTAATGAGCCCTCCGTCAAAGATGCTGAAGTTTGGGTTGAGGTATTGCAGTACGGCCGCGCTGATGGTCACGATGATGCAGAAAATAAGTACGTTGAATGACTTTTCTTTGAACATGGTACTAAAATTACCGTAAATAAAGCATTTTTTGGATGCCGGGTAACATGACAAATATCATTATCAGTTCTGATGGTCCTCATCGTCTTTTATGGTGATATGCATGTACTTTATAAAAAAAACTATATGGAAAAGATACTATTGGCGATGGACGCCATGCATATAAATACGCAAACCATTGAATTTTCCTGCTATCTGTCCAGGCTCACCGGCAGCAGGCTCACGGGGGTATTCCTGGAGGATCTGCTGTCGGAGCCGGCATTTGGCGCCTTTCAACAGGAGGTGCAGATGCAGGCCGGGGGTGCTATAGAGACCCAGACGGCTTCGACCAGGGCGGAGATCACAGATGCGAATATCCAGCTGTTCAGGAAGGCCTGTGAGGCCAGGGGGGTGGTCGCCAATATACACAGGGACAGGGGGATACCCCTGAATGAAGTAATACGGGAAAGCCGCTTTGCCGACCTGGTGGTAGTGGATGCCGAGACATCGTTTACCCGCGAGCGGGGTCCTTTGCCCGGCAAGTTCGTAAAAGACGTGCTGCAGGACTCGGAGTGCCCTATTATCATTGCACCGTATACTTTTCATACTATCGATGAGGTCATTTTTGCCTATAATGGATCTGCCTCTTCTGTATGGGCGATCAAACAGTTTACCTACCTCTTCCCGGAGCTAAAACAGAAAAAGGCCATTGTCGTAGATGTGAAGGAGAAAGATGACGGGGCCATCGAGGAGCAGTATAAGATGAAGGAATGGCTGAGGCAGCACTATAGCAATGTCGAGGTAAAGATCCTTACGGGCGATGCATCGGACGAGCTGTTCGGGTATCTCATCGACAAGAAGAATGCTATCGTAGTAATTGGCGCATATGGACGCGGCTGGCTTTCCAGGCTGTTGAAGCCCAGCCAGGCACGGATCATTGTCAAGACCGTCAATCTGCCTTTGTTCATTGCGCATCATTAAGACTTCCTCATTTATTCACCTGAATACAGATGGTTATGAAAAAGTATATCAAGACTTTCAGCCAAACAGGCATTAACGACGTGCCGGAAGTAGGGGGGAAGAACGCCTCGCTGGGTGAAATGTACTGCCGGCTGGCTGACCGCGGCATACGTGTGCCGGATGGTTTTGCTATCACTGCCGCCGGATTCGATCATTTTATTCACTACAACGGGCTGGAAAGATCTTTGAGCGGACTGATGCTACGGCTGGATAAGAGTAATTACTCCAATCTCGCCAGCATTGGACGTGGGGCCAGGGAGCTGCTTCTGTCGGGCGAGGTGCCGGCGGATCTTTTCGGGGAAATTGTCCTGGCCTACCGGGAGCTGTGCAGTAAAGGGGGGGCTCTCGTGGCGGTCCGCAGCAGCGCCACAGCAGAGGACATGCCTGATGCAAGCTTTGCCGGGCAACACGAGTCTTACCTGCATATTGCCGGAGAAGTGGCTGTCATCGAGGCCGTGCGGAAATGCTTTGCCTCTCTCTATACCGACCGGGCTATCAAATACCGGCAGGACAATGGGTATGGAGGAAAGAAGGTGTCTTTATCCGTAGGAGTGCAAAAGATGGTACGCAGCGACAAAGCATGCGCCGGCATAGGATTTACCCTGGAGCCGGAGTCGGGATTCAGGGATATCGTGCATTTATCCGGCGTATGGGGATTGGGTGAGAACATTGTACAGGGCGCCGTGACGCCGGATGAGTTCTTTATTTTCAAGCCAGTCCTTTTACAGGGCAAGCACGCCATTATCCGGAAGAAGCTGGGCAAAAAGGAGAAGATGCTGGTATACCGGGAAGGGAAGGACGGGACCAAGGCTGGCGGGGTTGTGAATCTGGCTACACCTGATATCCTGCAGGATTCGTATGTGCTGACTGAGAATGAGATCTTTACCCTGGCCCGTTGGGCGATGGAGATAGAAAAACATTATGGACGGCCCATGGACATCGAGTGGGCCAAGGATGGACTGACCGAGGAGCTGTTCATCGTGCAGGCGCGGCCCGAGACCGTACAATCCCGGAGGAATATCAGCCTGATCAAGGAATATGTTATCAATACCAAAGGGGAATGTCTTGTCAGAGGAGAGGCAGTCGGAGTGCATATCGCCAGTGGTAGAGCGCGTTTGCTGGCTTCGCCCGGGGAAGCTGTGCAGGTGGAAGAAGGTGATATCATCGTCACCGATGTCACCAGTCCCGATTGGGATCCCGTGCTGAAGAAGGCCGGAGCCATTGTCACCAACAGGGGCGGCAGGACCAGTCATGCCTCCATTGTTGCGCGCGAGCTGGGTGTACCGGCTATTGTAGGTGCAGCAGGAGCCACCGAAAAGATCAGGGATGGAGAGATCATCACCGTGAGCTGCTGCGAAGGCAGGACCGGTTTTGTATACAATGGAAAAGCCGCGTGGAGGGAAAATATCATCGACCTCAGCCGGGTCAGTCTGCCCGAGCATCCGAAGGCCATGCTGATCGTGGGTGATCCTGAAAAAGCGTTCGAGCTTTCATTTTATCCCAGTTACGGCGTCGGGCTGCTGCGGATGGAATTTATCATAGCCAGCTTTATCAAGGCGCATCCTATGGCGCTGATCAAATACAACGAGCTGAAGGACGGGCCTGTTAAGGCAAGTATAGGGCAGCTGTCACAGCACTATAAGGACAAGAGTCGTTGGTTCATCGACGAGCTGGCGGCGGGGATCGCCACTATTGCGGCGGCTTTTTATCCCAGGGAGGTGATCGTGCGAACCAGCGATTTCAAGACCAATGAATATGCGCATCTGCTTGGCGGCGAGCTCTTCGAGCCTGTAGAGGAAAACCCCATGCTGGGTTTCAGGGGCGCCTCGCGATATTACCATGATCTTTACAGGGAGGCTTTCCGGCTGGAATGCGCCGCTATTGCCAAGGTGAGGGATGCCATGGGGTTGACGAACCTGAAGGTGATGATCCCCTTCTGCCGGACTGTAGAGGAAGGTAAGAAAGTGCTGGCGCTGATGGAGCAATATGGGCTCAAAAGAGGAACCAATGGGCTGGAGGTCTATGTGATGGCAGAGATCCCATCCAATGTGCTGCTGGCGGAAGACTTTGGGCAAATATTCGATGGTTTTTCCATCGGCTCCAATGACCTTACTCAGCTGATCCTTGGCATCGACAGGGATTCTTCCATTGTGGCCGGGCTTTTCAATGAGCAGGACCGGGCGGCCAGGAAGATGATCGGGAATATGATCACAGCGGCACATGAAGCCGGCGCGAAGGTTGGGCTTTGCGGACAGGCGCCCAGCGATTTTCCGGACTTTACGGAGTTCCTGGTCCGGCTGGACATCGACAGCATCTCTTTCAATCCCGATGCGCTGTTGAAGGGAATTGCCAATATCAACAAGGCGGAGAAGCCGGCGCCTGTATATATTTTATGAAGCATATTAAAATTTACAATAATGGAAGACCTGAAAAAAATAGAGAACCTTTTCGATCATGCCCGTGAATATGTAAATGTCCGGGTAGATGAGGCCAAACTGGGATTGGCTGAGAAGGCTTCCGCCATCATTGCGCAAGTAATAGCCATGATCGTGGTGAATGTCTTTTTCCTTTTGTGTCTCTTGTTTGCCAGTATAGCCGGAGCCCTGGCGCTTGGCCGCTGGTGGGGGAATAACTGGCTGGGATTTCTCACGGTGGCGGGGGTATATCTTCTTACAGGGATCATCATCCGGGCGGCGCGGGAGAGTATGATAAGAATACCCGTGATGAACGCAATTATTCAACAATTATTTAAAAGTGAAGAAGGTCATGAAGAAAATTAAACGCATTTCGCATTTGCAAAGGGAGCGGCGGCGTCTTCGTCGCCGAGGGGATGAAATGGAAAAGTCCATCCGGCAGGACTGGCATGGCATCTGTCGTGAGCTGCAGCCTGCTGCGCTGGCCCGGGAGGCGCTTACTTCCTGTACTACATGGATTGGCGGGAAAATTTTTTCAAGGCAACATTCAAAATAAGAATTTATGAAGAAAATAATCATCCCGTTAGAGGGACCCAATTATCCGCAGGAATGTCTCGAGCTGGTGCGCGTGCTGAATGCAATTTCACCCGTCAGATTGACCGCTGTATTTGCGCCCGAGGTAGATTATAGCCAAATATGGTCTGTTGCCGGGGGAATGGCCGGTGCAACCTATCTCCCGGATCTCGGCGATGAGGACCGCATCGTGGCGGAGAGCAGTCAGCGACTGGAAGATTTTTGCAGGGAACATTCTATCCAAATATTCATGCACAAGGAGCGGCTGGATTTCGCACTGGCCCTTATCCGTAAGGAGACGAGGTTTGCGGACCTGCTTATCCTTGACGGGCAGCATTTTTTTGAGAACATAGACGACAGGCAGCCCAATGCCTACATGAAGGAGATACTGCATACGACGGAATGTCCGATCCTGCTGGCGCCGGAAAAGGCTGTAGTGCCGGGTAGTTTAATCCTGGCTTATGATGGTTCGGCAGCATCCGTGTATGCCATTAAACAGTTTGCCCATCTTTTCCCGGAATTCTCGGGACTGCCGGTGACGCTGTTCCATCTCGGCGAGTCGAAAGATGCGGCATTCCCCGACAGGGAGAATATCGCGGAGCTGGCGTCAAGTTATTTTACCGATCTGCGGGTGCTTGAGCTGCACATGGACCACAGGGACTTCTTTTTCCGCTGGCTGCCTGCGCAGGAGCGACCCTGGCTTGTAACGGGATCATATGGCAGGTCGGACCTGTCGCAGCTGTTCTCGAAGAGCTTTATTGCCGGCCTGATAAAGGAGCATAAGATACCCGTGTTTACGGCGCATCGTTAGGATGTTGTTGTGGATCATAATAATTCATTTTAAAATATCATGCCTGTGCCTGCGATATTAACCATCACATTCAATCCATGTCTGGACGTAAATGTCACCGTGGCGGCCATGAAGCCGGAGATAAAGATGCGTTGCGAGAACACGCTTATCCAACCCGGCGGCGGCGGGATCAATGTAGCCCGGGCGATTCGGCGGCTGGGTGGACAGGCCGTGGCGCTGTTCCCATGTGGCGGCGCCAATGGTCTGCAGCTTAAGAAGCTGCTTTCCGGGGAAAATGTGGCTTATATCGCAGTGGACATCGATGGCGACACCCGGGAAAACCTGATCGTGAAAGACAGCGGCACTGGTTTGCAATACCGGCTGAATATGCCAGGACCGATATTGGATGGAAAGGTTTGTCAGGCACTATTGCAGGCGGTGGATCTGCAGCCAAGGCTCGATTTCCTTATTGTCAGCGGCAGCCTGGCGCCCGGCGTGAAGGCAGACATATTCGATGAGCTGGCGGCGATAGCCATCCGAAAAAAAGCGCGCCTCGTAGTAGATACTTCGGGTGAGAGCTTGCGCAGAGCGCTTTTCTGTGGCGCCTACCTGGTTAAGCTAAGCATACATGAGCTGGCTTCGCTGGTGGGCAGGAAAGAGCTGGGATCGATGGATGAGATCCGTTGTGCAGCCGGACGTATCGTGGAGCGAGGAGCCCCCATGGTCGTTGTTTCGCTTGGAGCAGGCGGGGCGCTTTGGATGACCGGGGAGCATCATGGGCTGGTATCTGCGCCATCTGTAAAAACGTTGAGCACTGTAGGCGCCGGTGACAGCATGGTGGCCGGCATGGTTTGGAGCCTTGCCATGGGAAGACAGTTCCCAGAAGCTGTCCGATATGGCGTCGCTTGTGGAACGGCTGCCACCATGCATCCCGGTACGAGTCTTTTTAAGAAGAGTGATGTGGATTTTTTGGTGGAACAAATGAAAGATAAAGTACAAAGCGTATGAAGAAGATATTGGTCATAGAAGATGAGAGAGATGTCAGGGATAATATCGCCGAGATATTACAATTATCCGATTACCAGGTACTGAAGGCCGGAGACGGCCGCACTGGCATACAGCTGGCGCTGGACGAGAGGCCTGATGTCATTGTATGCGATATTGCCATGCCCGGTCTCGATGGATATGCCGTTCTGCATGCGCTGCATCAGCATACAGGTATGGAGCATGTACCCTTTATCTTTCTTACGGCCAGCCCGGAAAAGGAGCAGCTCCGGCGGGCCATGGCTGCGGGCGCCGACGACTATCTTACCAAGCCATTCGAAGGCATTGAATTGCTGAAGTCGGTAGAGTCCTGTCTGAAGAAGCGGCAGCAACGGCAGGCTGTCAATGCACAAAAAAATACACATGGCGGGGTGGTAGACATCAAACAGCTGTTCCGGCTGGACCCGGAGCAGCGGGATATACAGGCATTCCGGAAAAAGCAAATGGTTTACATGGAGGGGCAACGCCCTGCCTTTGTCTATTATCTTGTTTCGGGAAAAATAAAGATCTATCGTGTCCATCCCGATGGGAAGGAATTCATTACACTGCTGGCGGGGCCAGGTGATCTTGTCGGCTATGGGGCGCTGCTCCAGGACGGTAATTACCAGGACAGCGCCCAGGCATTGGAAGACTCTTCGCTTATGCTGATATCCAGACAGGAATTCTTTCGTGCGATGGCGGCCGACAGCAGGGTAGCGCAATATTTTATCGACCTGCTGGCCAGGGATGTAAAGGCAAAAGAATCCAATCTTATCAATCTCGCCTACAACTCTCTCCGCAAAAGAGTGGCCAATGGTCTGTTACAGCTCACCGACAAATTCCCCGAAGACGGGGATGGGGATAGCTTCATCGGCATATCCCGGGACAATCTCTCACACTTTATCGGCTCAGCCACCGAATCCCTTACCCGAACGCTAAGCGATTTTCGTAATGAAAAGCTGATCGATGTACGGGAGGGGAAGATCTTTATTCTCAACAAGGATAAGCTGAAAAGGATGGCCAACTAGGGCCGACCGCAAAAAAACCCCGCCGCGTCAGCGACGGGGGAACCATCATAGGAAGACCCGCCCTATTTCACTGCAATATGTTTGGAAGACAGCTTTTTAGCTTCTTCTGTTTTTGGCAGGTTCACTTTCAGCAGCCCATTTTCATAGGAGGCGTCGATCTTGTCCTTGTTGACCCAGTCAGGAAGGGTAAAGCTCCTGGAGAAGGAAGTATAACTGAACTCCTTACGGCTGTAACGTTCGTCTCTTTCTTCCTTTTCGGCGCTGATCGTAAGCACATATGTCCTCCTTTTTTGATAATGAATTAATGATGGTATAAAGGTAACAGTGACCAAGGCCTTCTGCCAACGATGGTTGTCAGGCATGTAAATGAACATGATCATTGACAAAGATTGCCTGCCCCAATGACAATCGTCATTTTAACCGGCGGCTTCGGAAAGTATCTTGCTAAAAAAAGAGCTATGAACCTAATCTTTCAGGACCAGCAACCGTTGATCGAAGCCACGGGTTATCTTCCCGCTGTCAGTCTGATCATGCCTTTTCATCCGGTGATGACTTCCAAAAGAGACCTGGAATACCAGCTGAAAAGGGCGATGAAAAAGATCGAATCACAGCTGATGGAGCAATATCCTCGCGACCGGGCCATCCCGGTGTTGGAAAAAATGAGGCGGATGATCAATGCATTGAATTACAATACGCATAAAAAGAGCGTGGCTATTTTTGCCAGCCCATTGACTGAAAAGACTTATTATCTGGATGTACTGGTGGAGGAGAAGATCGCGGTCGACAATTCGTCCGGGATCAGGGATCTGATATATTCGCAAAAGCAGGTGATCCAGTATCTTGTGTTAATGCTGAGTGCTGAAAGATCAAAGATGTACCTGGGAAACTGCTCCTCTTTCCTGATGATCAAGTCCAATGTGCCTACCGGCACACAGGATAAGTTCCTCTTGCATATGGACCAGGGGTTGTCGCTGGTACTGAAGGCATATCCCTTCCCTGTCTTTGTGCTGGGCGCAGAAAGCGTACTGGGTCATTTCCGGCAGATCACACATAATGAAAAAAATATCGTTGGGTATGTTCATGGCAATTTCCTGGATGCTGCAGAAGCAGAAATTCGAGGCGTACTCCGTCCTTACCTGAACGACTGGCAGCAGGTACGCCAGACCGACCTTATTAACAAGATCAAAGCTGCGGGTGAGGAGAACAAGGTGAGCAAAGGCATTCGTGAGGTCTGGAAAGCGTCGACAGGACGGAATGCAAGGCTGCTGGTAGTAGAAAAGGGGTTTATGGGAAACGAGGTGGACGTTGTCATGGAAAAGGTGCTGGCAGGCGGCGGGGATGTACAGTTTGTGGAAGATGGAGCATTGAAGGAATATGGTCGTATCTCACTGATTCGATATTACTGAGGATAAGGTGCATAAGTAGCAAGGGCCGGATGTCTATCCGGCCTTTTTTTATCGTGATCCGTATGGGGCAGATCAATATTTTGAAAATGCCATCAAGGGTGTATGGGTGCGGAAAGCAAAGCTTTCAGCCTTGCTGGGATAGAATATTTTTTCGAAGAGTGTGCGCTGCCTGTCGGTGAACATAACGACCAGGGAAGGCTTCATTTTCTGGATGGATCTCTGCAGGTTAGCCGCCACAGACCTTGTCTCATCCATTATTTCGAGATGGATGTGGGTTTCGACATGGAATTCCTGCTGGATGACCTTCTCGAATAGATCCTTGTCGGGTACCCTTTCATCCGGACCTACCAGGTGGAGGATGTGGAGCTCTGCCTTTAGATGCTGGACAAGGGGAACGATCTTTTCCAGCTCTTCCTGATAATGATTGAGGTCTGTGGCATACAGCAGCCGTCTCACCGGCATAGTACGATACCCTTTGGGTACCACGATGACAGGCGTTGTGGACTGGGTGATCATGTTGCCGGCATGTGTGCCCCAGAGCCTGTGAAGTCCGGCGGCTCCGCCGGTGCTCATACAGATGAAGTCTATATCCTTGTGCTTTCTGCAATAATCCTGCAGGGTTACTTCAGGGCTGATGCCTTCCACGATGATACAGTCATAGGGCTGATCCCTGGCATCCGCCCGGGTGAGGGCGCCGGCGGCTATTTGACGCAGCCTGCGCTGGCGCAGGTTCAGCTCTTCGATCCTGAATGACTGGTATTGTTTCTCGCTCCAGCGTGTCAGGCGCGGGATATATGCCGCATGAAAGAAGATGAGCATGGCTTTTTGCTGTCTGGCCCATTGTATGGCGAAGCGCATGCCCGCCCGTGAGCCGAGGCCGAGGTCGGTGGGGATCAGTATCTTTAACATAACTTATCGGTTTGTATAAAATTATCTATTCGCGGATCACCGGCATATGATCCGGATCATTTGATCTCATGACAGGTCTCAACGATGGGTGGGGGCTATATTGGTAATTTTAGGTATTACAACCCTGGTACATGGATATCCCAAAGTTACAAATGTCTTCAGAATTACCGCCGGGTCTTAGTTCTGCGGAGGCGGCGTCGCTGCGGATCAAATATGGCAGTAATGTTCTTCATAAGCTGCACGGCCATAGTATATGGACCATTGTTTGGGATGTGGCGAAAGAGCCGATGTTCATCCTGCTGATGGTGGCGACGCTGTTATATTTTATCCTGGGTGAACAGGGACAGGGTTGGTTGATGCTGGTGGCGATGACGCTGGTGGCTGCCATATCGATCTTCCAGGAGATAAGGTCTTCCCACGCGCTGAAGGCTTTGCGTAAATTGACGGAGCCCCTGGCTGCCGTTCTTCGGGACGGCAATTTTCGGGAATTACCTGTGGAAGAGATCGTCCCGGGCGATATCATCCGGATCGAAGAAGGGGAGCGGGTGCCTGCCGATGGCGTGATCATCCGCAGCAACGATCTCAGCATCAACGAATCCATTGTGACGGGTGAATCTATTCCTGTCGATAAGTCCAATGAGGCGGGGCGGGATGTCTTATACCGGGGCAGCACCATCAATGCCGGCATGGCCTTTGCCAGGGTCACCGCGACGGGGAATAAGACCCTGCTTGGGCGTCTTGGACAAACGATAGAGGCGATACAAATACCCCCGACGCAGCTGCAGGCATGGATATCGGGATTTGTGAGGGCCATGGCTATTTTCGGGATCAGCGCTTTTCTTTTGATATGGCTGATCAACTACCTGCATTCCGGCGACCTCGCGATGAGTCTCCTCATGGGGCTGACACTTGCGATGTCGGCCATTCCCGAGGAGGTGCCCGTTGCATTTTCCTCTTTTTTGGCGCTGGGGGCGTTACGTCTGACTTCGCTTGGCATTGTTGTCAGGCACCCCCGCATTATAGAGAATTTGGGGGCGCTCAGCGTGATATGCCTGGACAAGACAGGTACGCTGACGGAAAACAGGATGCAGGTGAAAAGTGTATACGATGCGCAAACCCGTGAGCTGGAGGAGGCTAGCGAGGGGCGGGGTTGGAAGAGTTCCCGGCTGTTATGGTTTGCCCGTCTGGCATCCGAGAAGGAGCCTTTCGACGTCATGGAAAAGGCCATCATCCAGGCATTCGACGCCAGTGAGGGACGAAGTAAGTATCACACGTTGCAAATGGTGTATGAATATCCGTTGAGCGGACAGCCGCCTATGATGACGCATGTATATGAGGGCGTGTCTTTGCCGGTGGTGGCGGCCAAGGGCGCGCCGGAAAGGATATTGCGGGTGTGCAGGATGCCGGAAGAGGCCCGTAGTTGGTGGCAGAAGCGGGTGCATGAGCTGGCTGCGGAAGGTTACCGGGTCCTGGGTGTATGTTCGGCTGAAAGCCGGGAATTTCCTGAGGACCAGGATGGGTTCGACTGGCATTTCGAGGGACTGGTCTCCTTATATGATGCCCCCAAACCCGGCCTGGACAAATATTTCCGGGAATGGCGAAATGCCGGGGTTCGGGTGAAGATCATTTCCGGTGACTATGCCGGCACCGTGATCAATATCGCCAGAAGGGCAGGGCTTAACGGCGGGCTGGAAGCTCTCTCGGGTGATGAAGTGATGTCAATGTCACCTGCGGAGTTGGCTAAAAAGGTAAAGAATATCGATATCTATGCCCGAATGTTCCCTGATGCAAAGACCCGGGTCATCGATGCGCTGAAAGCCAATGGCGAGATTGTTGCGATGAGCGGCGACGGGGTCAATGACGGACCGGCTCTTCGCAGCGCGCATGTAGGTATTGCTATGGGTAAGAAGGGGACCGAGATCGCCCGGCAGGCCGCAGACCTGGTCCTCTCCGATGATAAGCTCGAAAAGATCACCGAAGCCATCCGGCATGGACGGGCCATTCGGACCAATCTGAGGAAGGCCATCCGGTACCTGGTGACCATACATATCCCTATTATCCTGACGGCATCGCTGCCTTTGTTGCTGGGATGGTCGTATCCTACCGTATTCACGCCCGTGCATATTATTTTCCTGGAGCTGATCATGGGGCCTACCTGTTCTATATATTATGAGCGGGAACCCATGGAAGAAGATGTCATGAGGGCATCCGGTAAGTCCCTGTCGGGCGGGTTGTTGGAGGGTAGGGCGCTGGTCCTTACCATCCTGCAAGGGGCTGTCGCTGCCTGTGGGCTCCTGGGGCTTTATTATTTTTTCATGTCGCATGGGTATGATCTGTCGTACACCCGGACCATTGTATTTATTGCGTTGCTCGTAGACAATGTGCTGCTGACGCTGGCAGGGGGGCGGGGCGGCCGGCGCAACCCCCTCACCATCCCCGTGATCCTTTCCTCTATTTTCTTTATCGGCTTTATATATTTTGTGCCTTTTGCAAGAGACCTTTTTGGACTGACAGCCGTAGCGGGTGTTCATGTCCTGATGGCCGCGGCTGTCAGCCTGGTAAGTATTGGCTGGATTAAAGCCAGGTAAGAAAAACGGGCGATAGCCCGTTTTTTTATCAGCAATGTGTAATGAACAAGGGCGCTTTGAGCTGCCGCATGAGCTGGTCTGCCAGACTGGGGTGCAGCCAGTTGGATACCCTGTTCCTTTCATAGGCTCCTGCCACCACCAGCACCTCAGGGCCTTGTCCGCGGCAAAGATTGATAAGGTCCTCTTCATCTCCCTGTACAACTTTGTAGCCAGCGCGCGAATAATGTCTTTTCATCCATTCGTGTACCAGCCTATTATCCGGGACATGCAGATTGAGCGTGCCTGATCTGACGGAAAGCACGGTGGCTTCTGCTGCGGACATGTCCGGGAAGAGGTAGGTGATAGCGTACATGGAAGAAGGTGAACCGTCATATAGGAAGATCAGCTTTTCCACCGGCTGAAGTTTTTTGGATACCAGCCATACCGGGCAATGGGCTTCGTGCAGGATATTTCGGAGGAACCATCCGGGTATGTCCTGTTCTATGTAGGAAAAAGTTTCATTGGGATCGATGACCAGGAGGCCGGCGAATACGCTCTCGTGCAAAAGCTCTTTCCGGGCGGATCGTCTGTCCTTGTGGATACTGGCAGAAGGCCCGCCTGAATATCATCGAAGCGCAGTGCCAGCGATCATTTATGCGGCAACGGAATTTTCTAAGGCAGCGGGGAGGATAAATTGAAAAAGAAACGTTTGGCCGTCTCCGCGGTTGCCATATAGCAGATGACGATGGCAGCAAGGTTAGGGTAGAAAGCGAGCGGCAGGCGGGTGAAGCCCAGAAATCCCGCCAGGGGTGTAAAGGGCAGCAATAAAGTAGCTATGATAATAAAAAGGGTGGAAAGCAGGAGCCATCGTCCCGGGCGGTGACGAAAGAACAGGCCCGATGTCCGGACCACCAGCACGATGAGCGAGGCGGAGACCACCGACTCGATGAACCAGCCCGTCCGGAATTCTGCTGTGTCTGCGTGTAATCCATATAACAATACTACAAAGGTAATATAGTCGAATAAGGAGCTGATGATCCCGAAAAGGATCATGAAGCGGCGGATGAAATGGATATCCATCCGGTGGGGAGCTTGCACCATGGCAGTATCGACTGTGTCAGTTGCAATCGTCATTTCCGGGATGTCTGTCAGCAGATTGGTCAGCAATACCTGCTTGGGCAGCAGGGGAAGAAAGGGTAGGAACAGGGATGCTCCCGCCATGCTGAACATATTGCCGAAGTTTGCGCTGGTAGCCATAAAGATATATTTCAAGGTATTGGCAAATGTCTTCCGCCCCTCTTGGACACCCTCCACGAGTACGTTCAGGTCGTTGCCCAGCAGGACGATATCAGCAGCTTCGCGGGCTACATCGGCGGCTCCGTGTACGGATATCCCCACATCCGCGCTATGCAGGGCCGGGGCATCATTAATACCATCTCCCATGAATCCCACCACATTGCCCGCTTTTTTGAGAGCCAGCAATATCCTTTCCTTCTGGTTGGGTTCCACGGCAGCGAATATCGTAGTCTGTGCCGCCTGTCGGACCAATGCTTCTGTGCTCATTTCCCTTATTTGTGCACCGGTGAGCATAACAGGGTTGTTCAGCCCAACGGCCTTGCTTACCTGCCGGGCCACAAGCGAATTGTCCCCTGTGATGATCTTTACGGCGATGCCCATTCTGTGCAATTTGTCCAATGTTGCGGCGATGTCTTCTTTCGGTGGGTCAGTGAGAAGCAATAAGCCGGCAAATACCATGTCCTTTTCATCTTCTTTTTTTAGGGTGCCGGCATCCGGACCGGGTTGTTTGTATGCTACACCCAAGACCCTGAAACCGTCTTCGCTGCAGCGGGTATAGAGCGCGTCGATCGCGGGCTGAATGCTGTTTATTTCGATGATTCGGCCCTTTCCGTCCTGTGCATGACTGCATGCCGCCATCACCTGTTCGAAAGCTCCTTTGGTGACAAGGGTGTGACGACCTTTTTCGGCCACCAGGATGCTCAGCCGCTTTCGTATGAAATCATAGGGAAGCTCGTCCAGTTTAACGACGTCCGCTATGGCAGGTGATCCATATTTGCGGATGGCAAGATCGATAGGGTTATTGAACCCTGTCTCGAAAAATGCGTTGAGGTATGCAAGCCTGAACACATCCTCATCCTCATTCCCATCGATATTCAAGGCCTGGTGAACGATGACTTCTCCTTTCGTGATGGTTCCTGTCTTGTCCGTACACAGGACATTCATGCTGCCGAAATTCTCGATGGCAGACAGCTTTTTTACGATGACGGCACGATCCGCCATCCGGCTGGCTCCTTTGGCCAGGTTGATGCTGATGATGGCCGGAAGCAGCTGTGGTGTCAATCCTACCGCTATGGCCAGGGAAAAAAGAAAGGAGTCCAGGAGCGGCTTGTGGAGAAAGATGTTGAGGGAAAATATGATCACAACCAGTAAAACTGTTACCTCCATGAGGAGGTAGCCAAACTTACGAATGCCTTTTTCGAACTCTGTCTCCGGCTGAAGTTTGCGGAGGTGACGGGAAATATTCCCAAATTCCGTGTCGGCGCCTGTATGGACGACCAATGCCCTGGCGGTGCCGCTGATGACATGGGTACCCATGAAAAGGGTATTATGCTTTTCGGAAAGAGCGGCTTGCGGTGGTACAAGTCCGCATTTCTTTTCGGCAGGAAATGTTTCTCCTGTCAGGGACGCTTCGTTGGTATAGAGGTCCCTGGAAAAAAGAAGCCGGCAATCCCCTGGCACTGTCTGGCCGGCATTGAGACTGACAATGTCTCCCGGGACTACTTCCTCCACCGGGATGCTTTTCTCCTGCCCGTCCCTTATCACGGTGACCCTTGTTTGAACCATTTGCAGGAGTTTGCGTAGCGCGGAAGCGGCACCCCTTTCCTGGTAATAGCCCAAGGCGGCGCCGGCAAGAATGATCGCCACAATAATAAAGGCGTCGGATCTTTCACCAAGGAAGAAAGAAAGGATGGCCGCTGCTACCAGCATCAGCGTGATGGGGCTTCCGAACTGACGCAGGAAAAGCAACAGGCCGCCCGCATGCCTGCGGGACTTTATCGAATGCTGACTGTTGGCGATGTGCCGGGTATAGGCTTCTTCCGAGGAAAGGCCTGCTTCCCGGCAGGATAATTCCTGCAATAACTTTTGTTCCGGGCAACTCCAATAGTCGATGTTACTGTGCTGTGCCGATGCAGTCATGGGATCATGTATGTGCAATGAATACGGGCATACCGTGATCTGCGATGATCTGTTCGGCAAAGCTTCTTTTCGTCATATAGGAAAAGGCATTCCTTCCGAAGGCGCCGGTGATCAGCATAACGGACGCTTTCTCCCCGATCCATGTAGCGAAATAGTTGGCCGCGCGGAAATGGAGCTTGGAGAATCCCATACTACTGAAGTGCAGTCGGGTGAATTGCTTGAGGTTTTCCAGGTCGGGTATGTCTTCCGTATGTTCATCCTTGACAAAGACGATCTCAGTAGGCAGGTCGGTGTGCTGAGGGAAAAGATAGCAGAATTGCCTGATGGCATAGAGACTGTCCTTGCTGCCGTCATAGGCAATGATCAGATGCTGGACAGGTTTATAATCTTCCGGTACGACCATGACCGGACATTCCGACGCGTGGAGGGCTTCCTGGAGGAACATATTGGGTTGTTTGGCTCCGCCGTCCTCGCAGAAGAGCTCGCCGCTGAGGACTACAAGGTCTGAGAACCGGCTTTCTTTAGAAAAGAGGGTTTTGTCCCAGCGCTCGTCATTTTCATGCGTGTGCTGCCTGATGTGAAGCGCCTGGCATTCTTTGGCAAACAAGGCTTTATTCTTATTGACGATGTCCCTTTCATGCTCTCTGACTCCCAGGTAGGCGGACGCAACGGGAACATAGCTGGCACTGGCAACAAGCTCATAGTCCAGGGGGCAGAAGAACAATCCTGTGAGACAGACGGGCTCTTCCTCTACCTGCTGACGAAGGAAGTTAAACGCGCCGTTAGGAAATTTCTCGCCTGTGGATACAAATAATATTCTTTTCATGATGAGTTAATGTTTTTTAAATGGTATCATGGCTCTCGCAAGCTCGGGTCATGACAAATAAATTAAATGGTGTATGATAAAGGTAGCTTCTGCTCTTGACGGCCCTTGTGACCATGGCCGGGCGGGTGGGTGACTTTGGTCAGGGATTCCCCGGGTGATTGTATGACCATTGTCATGGGGCCGGTTGGCCGCCGTCATAGCCTCCGCCCTGGATGGCCATTACCTTTATAAAAACAAAATTCCCTATGCGCACTATAATCGCTCCCGTCAATTTCACACCGAACTCCAGCAATGCGGCTCGGTATGCCGCGGATATGGCGTTGGCGGTACAGGCGGATCTTCATCTGCTATACGTATTACAGTTGCCTGTCAGTGCAGCAGAATTCCCTCTGAATGACTATGTGTTCAATGAGATGCAGGGATCGGGGGCCGAAGCATTGAAGCAGTTGTGGGAAGAGCTCGTGAAAAGGACGGAGGCAAAAGTGAACATATTCGTACATATGGAAATTGGGGCCGTAGAAGCCAGGATCGAGGAATTCTGCCGGGAAAAGAAACCGTTTGTAGTGGTGATGGGCGCTACAGGGCATTCGCTTGAAACAGCGTTGGCTGGGAGTAATGTGGCCGCTGCCCTGCGTCGTCTGCCGTATCCTCTCATCGTCGTTCCGGAGAGTGCGAATTTTAAAAAGATCGGAAAGGCCGTATTGGCCTGCGATCTTGAGGATATTTCCGGCGGGATGCCGGTAAAGCCTACTTTCCTGAAGGAACTGCGGGATCTGTTCCATGCCAGTTTCGAAGTGGTGAATATAAATACGTCCAGGCAAGCGAGGACAACCGCGGCAGTGATGGACAGCGAGGCCTGGAAGTCTTGCCTGGAGGATGCGTATCCGAATGTACATGTCGTGGAGTCGGACAACGTGGAATTGGGCATCGGCCAGTATCTTTTTGAACATGGGGCGGATATGCTGATCGTATTTCCCAAAAAACATAATTTCTTCTCGTTTCATAAAAGCCATGCAAAACGGTTGGCCCTCAATGGGAGCGTACCCATAATGAGCATACATGCCTGAGGGCCTGCCCATGCGTGGTATATTTTTTGCAGCATGGTTTTAAACAAATCCCATGGCCAGCCACCGGCGTCAATTTTTAGCACAAAGTCTGAAAGCCGGCATCATTAGCGTTACTGCCGGCAGTTTATTGACGTCCTGCCATTCCGAGGGTGAAGAAAAAGAGGTCTCGCCGCCGGAAGATCTCATGCAGGAGCATGGATTGCTTAACCGCATTTTGCTGATCTATGACCACTCCCGTCAGCAGATCGTTTCCGGTCAGACACCTAACCTGCCAGCTCTCAATGCGTCCGCGGGCATTATCCGCAGCTTTGTGGAAGACTATCATGAGAAGCAGGAAGAGGATTATCTCTTTCCGCGATTTCGTAAAGCCGGTGAGCTCACCGACCTGGTAGACACCTTGCTTCGCCAGCATAATGCCGGACGCCGTATCACCGATCAGCTTCTCCAATTGACAAAAGGTCCCACTGTCAATACTGCCGAATCCCAGCAGCTCGTTTCTCTACTTTCTGTCTTTAACACGATGTATCGTCCTCATGAAGCCCGCGAGGACACTGTCCTCTTTCCTGCCTTCCGCAAACTTGTCTCGCGTCACGAGTATGATTCACTTGGAGAAGAATTTGAGAACAATGAACACAAGCGCTTCGGCAAGGATGGCTTTGAGACGATGGTGGCAAAGGTGGCTGACATTGAAAAGCAGCTGGATATTTATAACCTTAACCAATTTACTCCCGCGTAAAAATTGTTCACCGCAACCAAAGATTACAGAGTGGAGGCATAGGCCGGTCGCCCGCAGAAGTTATTACCAACCAGCCGGGCTCTCTCCGTACGCAGCAGATGCAAATCAAAGGCTTTACATACATGGCGGAGAAAGGGACGCCCTTCTGCCGTGAGGAAAACTTCATTGCCATCAACGCGGACCAGTCCATCCTGTTCGAGACTGCGCAGCACCGGCAGGGTCCATTCTTTGAGCTGTGTCTCCCAGGCGCGATCCAGGGTTGTATGACCTTTGCAGGCAATATCCAGGATATGCTTCCTAAAGACTTTGTCTTCTTCCTTCAGGAAATAGCCTTTGCGAACGGCGGGTTCACCGGATGCGATGGTCCTGTAATATTCTCTCAGGGATTTTGTATTCTGGGCAAAGGCATGTCCGGTGTCGCTGATAGCGGAGAGGCCCAACCCTATAAGTATACTGCTTTTTTGCACAGTATAGCCCATAAAATTGCGATGGAGCGAGCCATCCTGCCAGGCCTGGTACAGTTCGTCGACGGGCAACGCAAAGTGGTCCATGCCGATGTCCGTATAGCCTGCATCCATAAAGAGGCTTCTGCCATGACGGTAAAGTTCCAGTTTTTGAGCTGGCGAAGGAAGCAGGCTGGCATCGATGAGACGCTGGCTGCAGCTGACCTCCGGAATGTGCGCGTAGCTATAAAAAGCTACCCTATCCGGGTGAAGCCGAAGGGATTGTTGTATGGAGTACCGGAGCCTGTCCAGATCCTGCGCGGGCAGCCCATAGATCAGGTCAAAATTCACGGAAGAGAATCCTGCCGACCTTGCTTCATCCGTGGCCTTTTGTACATTTTCGAATGGTTGTATCCGGTGGATCAATTGCTGGACTTCAGGATTGAGGTCCTGCACGCCATAGCTGATACGGCGGAACCCAAGACGATACAGTGCATCCAGGTGAGCCCGGGTGCTGTTGTTGGGGTGACCTTCCGCGCTAAAGCTGTAAGCAGGATGGAGCGTAGCCTTGGCAAGTATGCCTTCTATGAGACGGGAGAGATTGCCTGGGGAGAAGAATGTCGGCGTTCCGCCTCCCAGATGCAATTCCCTTATTATCGGGGGGTGAGGCATAAGGTCGAGATAGAGCTGCCATTCCGCGAGGACAGCCCTGATGTATTCTTCTTCCACCGCGTGATTGGTGGTGATCCGCTTGGTGCATCCGCAATAGATGCACAGGGATTCGCAGAACGGGAGATGGATGTACAGGCTGATGCCTTTTTGCCAGTCGTTCTTTAGCTGGTTCAAAATACCAGCCTTCCAGGATTCGGAGTCAGGCATGTCTTTCCAGACTGGTACAGTGGGATAGCTGGTATAGCGTGGAACGGGGATATTGTATTTGGCTGATAGGACGGTATCGGTCTGCATAAGGAATATTGTTCAGATGACTTCTATGGGGGCGGCAACGTGTTGAAGGATGGGGGAAAGATGTTCTTTTTTTACTTCGTCGATGTCCTTGAGTATCGACGCCTTCTTAGCTGGATCTTTTAGAAGCCTGGCTCCCATTCTCAGCATGAACTTATCTTTCCAGGAGAGATTGCCGATGGTGAGCCTTCCGGGAAGAAAGAAGACATTTTCCGGGCCAATCAGGTCATGGGGGATATTTATACGGGCGATCGTCTCCTGCTTTTCCCGCTCGGATGCCGGTGTTCCGCAAACGATGAAAAAAAACAGGTCTTTATCGCCAAGCACCGGATCATGGCTCTTTAGCCAGCTCTTTATGAGCAGCTTGCCGATGTATACGGAGCTGCCTATGATCAGGGTGTCATATGGGGCCAGGTCTTTATTCGTGGTGTTTTCGGCCTCCAGCAGCGGCCATTTCAGCTCTTCGGCGAGCCATTCTGCATACTGTTGGGTAGCGCCATAGCGACTGCTGTATATGACGGCGCCTTTGGTGGGAGAGTTCATATTTTTGAATTGTGGAGCAATTTTACTTTACAGGCGCTTTTTTAACCATGACGAAGATCAATGAGCAGTAAGATGTTGATCATGCCAGCGGTCTGTATGGGTATGTAGCTTGGAATATGATGTTTCAAGTCTATTTTGCCATCCTGCTCCTGGTGACACAGCCCCCTGTTATTTATCTCACCGTGGATGATGGCCCTTCGAAAGGCAGCCGGCAGCTATATGAGCTGGTCGATAGTGAAAGAGTAAAGGTCAATCTGTTCATTGTCGGCAGTCATGCCATAGGTACCGACAGCGTGGGAGGGGTTTTTTCAAAATGGCGTAAAGACAGCCTGATGCTGATATGCAATCACAGTTATAGCCACGCCAGGGGGCATTATAAGCAATATTACCAGGATCCTTCTTCGGTGGTGATGGACTTCGACCTGAATAGGGATACTTTACAACTGGAGAATAAGATCGCCCGGATGCCTGGCAGGAATTACTGGCGTCTTGGGAAGACGCGATGCGGAGATATTCCCAGTGGAGCAGAGGCTGCCGATAGCCTGGCAGTGCATGGGTACAGGGTGTTTGGCTGGGATATGGAATGGAAGTGTGACAGCCTGCCGGTAGGCGGGATCATGACAGGCAGGGAGATGCTGGAGCGTGTGGAGAAGATGTTGCGGAACAGACAAACGGTTTTTGCAGGCAATATCGTGATCCTTTTGCATGACCCTGAGTTTGTGGAAGAAGGATTTTGCAGCGAGGTGCGGCTGTTCGTCCGACTGGCGAGAGTGCGGGGTTACAGGTTAGCGCATCTTACCGAATACCCTGGAGATTAAGATATCAGAAATGCCATAAAGCTTTTCTCATGTGTCCGGATGACGGATGTCATAGTACAAATCCTTTTCAATTGCCATCTTTAGTATAAATTTCATCGTTATGACAAAGAATATGGCTGATGGCGACAGGACCATACGGATACTGATCGCCGCATTGATCATTATTTTTTACCTGGTGGGTATATTCAATGGCACACTTGCAATCGTGCTGCTGGTAGTAGCAGGCGTATTCCTATTGACCAGTTTTTTCGGCAGCTGCCCTTTGTACAGTCTCTTTGGCTTCAGTACCCGCAAAGTAAAAAAAACACCTTGATATCATGGTATCACAGAAAATACATCTGGCTATCGAGCGGCATTATCGCAGGGTAAAGACTCTTGGCAAGACCGTGGCGGAGACATGGGCAGAGGAGGATATTCATCAATTCAGGGTGGAGGTGAAAAAGCTGCGGGCATTTTTACGGCTGGCCGGCTCCACGCATACAGGCATAAAGCCCCGTCTTCCCCGCCGGCTGCACACATTCTATTCCATGGTGGGTATTGTACGATGTCTTCAGCTTCAACGTATCCTTCCGGACGAAGAGGAATTGCATGCTCTCCGTAAGGCCATGAGAGGGGGCGCACAGAAAATCCTCTCGCCCCCAGTGATCTCAATGCAAAATCTTATGAGCTCCATGTCGATTGATTGCTCCTAAGGCACCTGTTCATACGACTACTGGGAATTATGATATTAAAAGGGCCGGATATTGATCCGGCCCTTCGAAGATTTAGATGTTGGCGATCTTGAAGATAACGGGTTGCTGCTTGTAGGATTTCACTTTGCGTCCATTCTGTATGGCGGGGATCCAGACGCCGCTCTTGCGAATGACCCGCATGGCTTCCTGGCGAAGTCCTCCCTCGCTGGGACCGCTGATGGCCTGTACATCGCTGACATTACCGTCCTTGTCCACGATGAACTGGACCATTACTGTGCCTTCTACCTGGTTGTTGAGCCCATCATCGGGGTACCGGAAATTCCGGTTGAGGTAGCGGAGCCAGGCTGCTGCGCCGCCGGGGAATTCGGACTCGATCTCAACCTTTACGAAGGTCTTTTCGTAGTCTTCTTCCTGCCGGGGTTTGGGGCCTTCAACCACTCCTTTCCCTGCATCAGTGACAGGAGGAGCAACCACGCCCTCGTCCTTGACGCCTTCCTGGTTGATGGTGCCGATATGTGTGTCATCCAGTTTCTCCTGTACCGGTGGTTTATCATCCTCCTTGACTTCGTTGTCTTTTACGATGCGGGGGGGCGTGAATTTCGTCACCTCGACCTTTTGAGGAGCGGCTGCAGGAGGAGGGGGTGGTGGAAGTACATCGGCTTTTTTTTCTTCTATCACGGTTTCCAGCTGAATATCTTTTACATACATTACCTGTTTTTGTTGTGTGTTTCCCTGGTTGGTAAGGAAGACGAGGGCGAACAGCGATCCTGTCAGGACAGAGGTGAATCCAAGGGACAACAGCAGGCGGTTGTTATAATGTTTGCGCAGCTCGTAGGCCCCGTACTCCTTGTTCCTGCCATCGAATATGATGTCGAGGATATTGCTTCGTAATACTTGATCAGGTTGCATATGACAATATTTTTGGTGAATAGGTGTTCTGTCCTCAAATCTATAGATAGAGATGTGCTGGAATTATGACATGGTATTCAACGGGGATTGATCTCTGTCAATCGTTGAAATGAGTGTCGTCAATACATGATAATTATCAGCCGCAAGGCACACCTTGGTCATGCGATGCGCCTTTCCACTCTCTTAATTTCGGGATACATAAAAGCAAAAGCCATGTTGGGAAAATTAACCATGTCCGAAGTAGAACGACTGCTAAACAAGGAGGTCGTTGGCCGCATCGGATGTACGGATGGAGAAAGGGTCTATGTAGTGCCAATCAGCTATGCCTATGACGGAGAGTATATTTACTGTCATACCCATGAGGGGTTGAAAGTAGACCTTATGCGAAACCACCCTGAGGTCTGTTTTGAAGTAGATCACCTGCAGAATATGGCCAACTGGCAGAGCGTAATAGCCCATGGTAAGTTTGAAGAATTAAAAGACCTGGCATTGAAACAGGATGCCCTGGAGCGACTGCATGGGCGTATCCTTCCCCTGGTGAGCAGTGAGACCATGCATTTGTCGAAGGACTGGCCTTTTGCGCCTGCCGATGTGAATAAGATTGACGGGGTAACGTTTCGCATCCGACTGGAGGAAAAGACCGGACGGTTTGAGAGATCTACTTCACCTGCACAGACATTTTTCAGCATCTGATCAAATCAAAAGCTATGTGTACCAGGCTAAACTTTTTGCTGCAACTAATATTATTACCGGCCTTTGCCGGTAAGAGTTTTGGCATGGTGGTCGAGTCCGGCAATACCATTATCATCGACCATCCTGTTTCCCAGGACCTTTACCTTGCCGGCGGCACCATTGTTATCAATGCCCCTGTTCATGGCGACCTGGTGGTAGCAGGCGGCAAAGTCTATATCAATGATACTGTCTCCCGGGATGTGCTGATTGCAGGCGGCACGGTGGTCATTAAAGGATATGTTGGCGGCAAGGTTCGTTGTCTTGGTGGTAATATAAGTCTTGATCATCTCTTACAGGGCGACCTTTTGGTGGGCGGAGGAGATATCAGGGTGGAAAAAGGCTGTGTGGTGGCGGGCAGTGTGCTGGCAGGAGGCGGCAGGCTGGCCCTATACGGCGAGGTGCGGGAAGATGTTCGTGTCTATGCCGGGAATTTCCAGCTATATGGCCCTGTAGGCAGAGACCTTGAATTCCGGGGTGGAACGATAGGGGTATATGGCAGGGTGGGGGGCGAGTCGAAGCTTTCCGTTACGGACAGACTGGAGATTGGTTATAGCGCCGTCTTCAACGGACCGGTCCGGTACTGGTCGACCGATACGGTGAATTTTGGTACGTCCCTTCGGGCGGGCCAGGCTGTTAGGGATGAGAACCTGGCTATTCGCACCCGTCATTGGTATTTCCTCGGCGGCAGCGGTGCGCTGGCCTTATTATGGTACCTGGGCATGGCCCTGGTGCTGATCATCCTGCTGCAATACCTTTTCAGACCAGCATTTCATCGGGCGGGAGAAAAGGTTTATGATCAGACATTGAGGTCATTCGGTACGGGACTTCTTGTTTTCCTCGGAATTCCACTGCTGATAACAATTGCTATAGCCAGCCTGGTGGCAATGCCGGTAGGGTTTTTAATGCTATTCGGGTACCTATTTATATTGATAACTTCCGGGAGCATCAGTTCCCTTGCGGCGGCCCATTGGTTTAGCAGCCTGATGGGCAGCAATGGAAAATTCTGGGAGCAGGTCGGTATGGCATTCGTGTTCTTCATTCTACTGCGTTTGGTACTTTCCATCCCGTTGTTTGGCTGGATATTATACCCTATACTGGTCTGTATTGCCATCGGAGCCCTTGCGCTGGTGAGCTTCCCAAGCAGAAAGTCTAAGGAGAATTATGTAGAATCCGGAAATATTTGAAAAAAAACCATAATTTGACGGTGTCAATTGAAGAAGATCATCGTCATACCTTTTGCCCAGGGCTCACCTTATTGACATCTTCCTGGTCCACAGCCAGCCGGATGATACGCCCGCCGACGGCTCCGATAAGGTCCGACTCTCCTGCACGCACACCTTCTCCTTCCTCTTTGAGAGTCTGGTATACCACGCCGTCCTGTCCGAACTGATGAAGTAGTCATTCAGCTCTTTGCATAGTGTCTCCATCCTTACCAGCTTTTGACGGATGGCGCCATTGCTGAAAGCAAAAAGGTTGTATTCATCGGAGGAAGTGATCTTTCCGGAGGCATATACTGTCTCCACTATGTCTTTTTTGATAAGATGGGCCTGCTGTGGCCGGCTACATCCGGATAAAGTTGACGCCAATAGAAGAAAATAGAGCCGGGTGGTCATGGCATTTGCTTTTAGGAGATATCATTTGTGAGGCAGAATTTGCTGCTGTCCTTTATGGCAGAATATCCTTCCGTAACATCTATGAGATTACGATAACCTCTTGCCCTCAGGATGGAGATAAAGATCATCGAACGGTAGCCGCCTGCACAGTATACATAATATATCTTGTCGGGAGATATGCGTGACATTTCTTCGTTGATCTGATCCAGGGGTATATTTACCGCACCCTGGGCATGTTTGAGCAAATATTCGCCGGATCGCCTGACGTCCAGGATATTCACCGGCGTCCTATGCATGATCTCTGACAATTCAAGGGCCGAAACACTGTCGATGTAATCCAATTCCTTTCCTGCATTTTCCCATGCTTCTATCCCACCGGACAGGTAGCCAAGACAATTATCGATACCTACACGTGCCAGGCGGGTAATGGCCTCTTCTTCACGTCCTGGCTCTGTGACCAGCAATACAGATTGGCGGACGTCAGGGATCATAGCTCCTGCCCACGGCGCGAAATTCCCTTTGATGCCGATGTTGATGCTGCCGGGTATGAACCCTTCTTTGAATTCATCCGCCACCCGGGTGTCCAGGATGAGGGTTGTCGTCTCCCTTATGGCATCCTCGAAGGCTGCCGGAGAAAGGGCTTTATGTCCCCTGATCAATACTTTTTCAAAGGAGGTATATCCTTTTTTATTCATGAGCACATTGACCGGGAAATATCCCGGAGGTGGCGTGAGGCCGGCTGTTACTTCCTTTATAAACTGGTCCTTTGTCAGGCCGGGACGTAAGGCATAATTGTTTTTCTTCTGGTGACCCAAGGTATCATAGCGTTGGGCGCCCAGGTTCTTGCCGCATGCGCTGCCGGCGCCATGGCCGGGATAGACCATCAGGCTGCTATGTAATGGAAGGATCTTGTTTTGTAAGGAGTCGTAGAGAAGTCCGGCCAGCTTTTGGGGTGTGAGCTGGGCGTCGAGGGCCTGCGCGAGGTCCGGACGGCCTACGTCCCCGACAAAGAGGGTGTCGCCTGTGAATAGCGCCCTGTCGATACCATGTTCGTCTTTCAGCAAATAACAGGAGCTTTCCATCGTATGGCCCGGTGTATGCAGCAGACGGATATGGCAACGTCCCAAAGGAAGCTCCTCACCATCCTGAACAGAACGGAAAGGGAAGTCAGGCTGCGCGTTTGGTCCATATATGATGGCTGCACCCGTCTGCCGGCTGAGGTCGAGATGCCCGCTGACAAAGTCGGCGTGAAAATGGGTTTCTAAAATATATTTTATAACGGCCCCCGAATCATTGGCCCGTTGGATATATGACGCTATATCCCGAAGGGGGTCGACAATGGCGGCTTCACCATTGCATTCGATGTAATAGGCGCCCTGTGCCAGGCAGCCTGTATAGATCTGTTCTACCAGCATAGCTGCAATATTTATGTACTGCAAGCTAAAAAGGACGAGTCATTTCCTGTATGATATGCGTCACAGGACTGGGTGATGCATGTCAGGCGCTACCCGATTATTTGAACTGCAAATGCAGCGAGATAACGTCCGACACGAGGTCTGTGGTTTGGGTATAATGACCATACCGTAGCTCCAGCGCGCTAAGATGCGTTCCAAATATTCCATTTGGCGGCGCTATCCGAAAGCCTGCTCCGAAGAATCCGCTGGAGAAGGAGGAGAGAGCGTAATTGCTGGTATAGTAGTTGTCCGTTGTCAGATGCTCTTCGTAGGGTGCAAAGTATTTCACGGCTGTCTGTGTATAATATCGATAGAACGGGGAGATAGAGAAGAAGGGCGTCAGCTTTACCGGCACTTCCAGGCTGGCCGTATGTGCCTGAAGTCCCCAATTGTCCGTATAATATCGATAATAGCCGCGCAGGATGACCCTATCACCCATAAAATAATTCAATCGCAATCCAATGGGCAGCTTGAAACGGGTGGATGGCAGATTCTCAACGGCATCCGTGCCATCTGTGAAATAGACACGGTGAAAGGGCAGACCCAGGTAGCCGTTTTGTTGTACCACATCGAGCAGCAAACTGGCCTGCAGCCTTGTGTTGATAACCTGGGAAAAGGAGAATGAGGCCGTATAGGTCTGACGGGGGCTGGAGCCATAGTCCGGATGCTCCCTTTCCCCGCCGTAGCCGGAATATCCGCTGGCGGGCTCGAATTCCGACGGATATATAAGCTTGACCTGGTCGAAATAGGCGCTGAGCTTTAGCCCGAACTCACCGTTATTCTTTGTTTTTTTGGTGACGCCTGCGTTCAACCCAATGGATTGGTAATTGAATTCATTGGAATAATAGGCCCCCAGGTTGAAGGAAGTACCTTTTTGCTCATTTTCACGCGACCAGTCCAAAGAAGGGTAGAGGCGGAGTCCATCTGTTCGCCTGGAAGCGCCCGTCTTGGATATATATGCCTGTGAGGCCGCGGTATGATGGTCTATTCCCATGCCAACCGTCAGCGTATTTTTGCGCGCGTGTGCATCCCAGCCCACCCATTTCAGCTCCAGGCCGTTGGCAAGATCGGTGACCTTCTCCGAACCGATGCCGCCGCCGATGGCGGAATGGTCCCCATTCTGCGTATAGTAGCTCGATACCAGGTTCACCTCCTCCAGTTTCAGCTTCCGGGGTTGAAAGGCCGTTGTATCTTTAGTTGCCTGGGGAAAGGCATGTAGTAACATACAATACATGCCCACTACTGTCAAACAAATTTTCTTCATGTAACGATGCCTATGAATTTAATTACAGCCACATCCTCCGCCCGTCTTGCCGCCGTTGGCGCCGGATGCGCCTTCGCGGTAGGATTGAAAATTGAGCTCATTCTTTTCCACTTTCCGGCTGGAAAGGGACATTTCGGAATCGTTGATCCTGCTCTTCTGGTATTCTTTTACGGATGTGCAGGACAGGGTCATGGCTGTGACCGATGCTACCAGGGTGGCCAGGAAAAGTGTTTTTCTCTTCATGTGGGCTGTTTGATTAAAAGATTATGGGATGTGTAGACATTGTCCTCATCGTCGATGAGGATCGCTTCCACATTATTTATTTGATTGATCATATCCATACCAGCATGGACGCCCATGATCATGACGGGCGTGGCCATGGCATCGGCGATCTCGGCATTGGGACAGATAATGGTGACGCTTTTTATCCCTGTCACCGGCAGGCCTGTGCGGGGATTGATGGTATGAGAATACTTCTTTCCACCGATGAGGATATATTTTTCATAATTGCCCGAGGTAGCCAGGGCCATGTCCGTAACATCGAGCCAGGAGAAGATCTGTCCCGCAGCGTTGGGATTGACGATGCCGATGGTCCAAGGGGCGCCGTTAGGCTGATAACCCCATGCTGCCAGGTCGCCGGACGCATTGACTACGCCGCTGATAACCCCCATCGACTGCATGATGGATTTTGCCCTTTCGGCGGCATAGCCTTTTCCGATGCCCCCAAAACCTATGCGCATCCCTTTTTCTTTCAGGTACACCGTCATAAGCTCTTTATCCAGCAGTACATTTTTGTAGTTGATCAATCTTACCATCTTTCGGGCTGTGTCCCTATCGGGGAGCCTGCGCATCGTCGTATCAAAATTCCAAAGGCTTTTGTCAACGGACCCATACGTGATATCGAAGGCGCCCTGGGTGATCTGCGAGATGCGGAGGGAACGTTCGATGAGATGAAAGGTCTCGGGGCTCACGGCCACAGGAGTAATACCTGCTCCGGCATTGATGCGACAGGTGTCGCTGTATTCATTGTAGGTGGTCAACAGCCGCTCGATACGTTGTATCTCGGCGACACCTGCATCGATCCTTTCCACGGCCCATTGTTCATCGTGGCCTACCACGCTGAGCTCGAAATGGTTGCCCATCAGTCGCATGGAACGTTTGAAAAGCTGCTGATGCATATTGTCGATCCTTTAATGAGTGCGATCCTGGTTGATGGCTGCCTGTATCTGCCCGGCGAATTCCGCAGGTTTTAGACCCGGATGGCCTTCCCATTGTTTCAAGATCCTGCCGTCCGGGCTGAGCAGTAAGGTCAGCGGGAATTTGCCTTGTGAATTATATTGATCCGCCAGCCGGTCGTTGCTTTGCTGCTGCGCTTTGGAAAGCTGGTTCTTTCTCTGACGGGGGAAGTCGGCATTGACCAGCACTAGCGTGCTGTCTGCAAATGACTGAAAGGATGGGTCGTCGAATACTTCTTTTCGCAGCATGATACAAGGGCCGCACCAGTCGCTGCCCGAGAAGTTGAGCAGGATGTGTTTATGCTGCTGACTGGCCAGCTGCCGCGCTTCTTCCATATTGACATGCCATCCTGCCGGCGCGAACCAGCCTGTCAGAAAGATGAGACAAAGGTATTTTACCATAAGGGATTATTCAATGTTTGAACACAGGTCGTTAGATAACGCTGAGCGGTCTGTTTATGTTCTGTTAAAACGCAGCCTACTTGTGAAACCGATAGCCCAGGATCAGCTTAAAGATGGCATTGTCAGTGCTTTGTGTCAAACCCCAGCCGAAGCCGAAATTCAATTCCCAATCCGGCGACCAGTCCAGGTCCACTGCCGCGAACAGCTGCTCCTGTTGTGTTTGATAAGGCTGGAAATGGTTCAGCGGCCCCAGCGATCCATAGTATTCAAACCCTCCCGCGACCACCTTGGTCACATTATAGGAGGCTTTAAAGTTGGGGGAGAACACATATCCCTGGTCTTTGTTGATGCCGTGAAAAGATTTATCAAAGGTCGGGTTGAAAGAGAGATACAATTTATCCCACTGCTTGTCCACGATGGGTCTTATCTCCAGGCTCCAGTCATCTTCGCTGTACTCCCTTTTCTGATACCCTGCCTCCATAGAGAGGCTGACACCGACGGGCCATTTCCAGGAGGAGGGAACCATTACTCTCGGCCTTATATGGCTACCTACGTAAGTTGTACGATGATCGTTGCCGATGGTATTAAAAAAATAAAAGCCTGTTTCGAACCAGGGGGTCCAGCCGTGGGTGATCTCTATGGTTTCGTGCAGGACATGATTGGTGGGCAGGACCTTATTCTCTGCCGTCCTGGCTCCATCGAAGGTATAATTGCTGTGCAGCTCGACCATGGTGCTGCCTTTTTGCACGGTGGGCGATGCATAGACCTGGATCTCATAATTTTCCTGTGCCTGCAGTTCGGAGGCCGCCGTCAGGAGAAGGAGCAGCAGATAGACAGATGTGCGCATAAGGACCCGTAATTTCTGTCCAAAATCTGTAGAATTTCTGAAGTTAATGGAGACGCCATTAATTGGGCTCGTCGCGGCCAGAGCGCTGCCACTCACAGCTGATCCAGCTTCAGCCGGATGAATCGCGGGCGATAGAGGTTCGGGTTCTTTTGTATCTCCTTAAAAAAGTCGAAGGAGTTGACATTGTAGCTGATCAATAACTCACCTGGCGCCGACAGCAGGGGATGGGCCTTGGCATTGTAGGTAAAATAATTTTTGTTCTCCCGGGATTCGGTGCATTCCCAAAGCTTTATCACGGGGCCGAAGGGACCCCATGGAGAGGAACCAATGCGCATGGCCACCGTGGGACTCATACCGCCTTGCTGAAAAACAAGGATATATCTTCCATCCGGAAGGGGACTCAGGCTGAGCTCGTCGGAAACACCGTCTACGAGCGGGACAGATCGTTGCATGTCTTTGTTCCAGACGGCGCCATCCCAGAAACGCCACTGGCTGAAATCTTCCACGCTGTCGGTCTTCACTCGCGCGACAAGTAAAGCTTTGGCTTTGCCTTTGATCCCATAAATGTAAACATAGTTGTCGGGGGCCATGTAGATGCCCGCACCGAACGTACCTTTCTCATCGAGGGATGCTCCCTGAAAGCTCAGCGGGGTCTCTATCTGCCGGTGGTCCCTGAATGGTGGAGCGCTGCCTGCAGGGATGACGATGAGGTTGGTGCCCGTGAGTGTGAATGACCAATCATTGTGTGTATCGAGATTGCGCATTTTATAGGCGAAGATGTAGGTAGCCTTTTTTACGGGGTTGAAAAAGCCAGCGCCAAGCCAGTAATAATCGCCGGACTTTGTGTCCGGGGTCTTGGGTATAAAAGGAGTTAGCGGCTGGCCTGTCTTGTCTTTATCCCAATAGAATTGGATATTATCCTTTGATGGAGCATGTCCCCGCATGATGGCGACAGAATTATGGATCATGGTGCTGTGGGCCTGTCCGCCGGTGCTGTCGCTGATCATGGTGTCGCTGAAAATGAAGAGGGTTTTGCCGGAGTCCATGGGGATGGTGAAGATGCCGTCGCCGCCGTGCCAGCCGAAGTCTCTTTTGAACAGCGCCGACCATTGGGGGGCTGAATCGACTGGGGGCGAAGGAGTCTCTGGCAGCGGGGGGACAGTGTTTTGGGCCATGAGGGAGCCGGCCACAAGCAGGGAGAGGGACAGAAAAATGTATTTATTGGAATGTCCAGACATTATCACATTTTTAGAAGATAAAGATAGCATAGCTTTGCTCCATGGCAAGCGAATTTTATCAGCTCACCGCCAATAACCCGCAAGGGCAGCCGGTGGATATGTCAGCATATAAAGGCAAGGTAGTTCTCGTTGTAAACACTGCCACGCAGTGTGGACTTACACCACAGTTCGAGGGACTGGAAAAATTATACCAGGATTATAAGGGGAAAGGATTAGTCATACTAGGTTTTCCATGCAATCAATTTGGCGCGCAGGAGCCGCTGGGCAATGACGTTATGGAAGCCACCTGTAAGCTCAATCATGGAGTGACCTTTCCTCTTTTTGAAAAGATAGAAGTCAACGGACCCCGCACCCATCCTGTATTTAAGTACCTCAAGGCGAAATTGGGAGGATGGTTTGGGAGGCGTATCAAATGGAATTTTACCAAATTCCTTCTGGATAAGAACGGCAAGCCCGTGAAGCGGTTTGCCCCTGTCACCAAGCCGGTGGATATCGAGGCACATATCAAGGCATTGCTATAATGGCCTTTTACTCCATTCGCTTGATCTGTTCCGGCGTCAGCGAGATCCTTTCCGCCTGAATATTTTCTTCCAGGTGCGCCACGCTGGATGTGCCCGGTATCAACAATATATTTGGTGAATGATGCAGAAGCCAGGACAATGCTGTCTGGTGTGTGGTGGCGCCTATCTCCGCGGCCACTTTTTCTACCTTTTGCATGGATTCAACGTTCCCTGCATTCAGGGGGAACCAGGGGATAAAAGCCTTACCTGTATCTTCACAGTACTTCAATACGGATTCCCATTTACGATTGTCCACGCTGTATATATTTTGTACAGATACCACCTCGAAATATTCCTCCGCCTTTTTTATTTCGTCCACGCTGACCTCCGAGAGACCGATGTGTTTGACCAGCCCTTCTTCCTGTACGCCCTGCAGGAATTCAAAGGTCTTTTCCGCGGGGACCTTGGGATCGATCCGGTGGAGCTGATAGAGGTCGATGCGGTCGAGCCTGAGCCGTGCGAGGCTACCTTCCAGGGCATTTTTCAGGTGCCCGGGAGAGGCGTCCACCGGCCATTGGTCGGGGCCTGTGCGCAGCAGACCGCCTTTGGTGGCGATGACCAGACCGGGAGGATAGGGATATAAGGCTTCGGCGATCAGCTCTTCGGATACATGGGGGCCATAGCTGTCGGCCGTATCGATGAAGTTGACTCCCAGCTCTATGGCTCTTTTCAGTACCCGTATGGCTTCGGCCTTGTCCCTGGGAGGACCCCAGATCCCCTTTCCTGTAATACGCATGGCTCCGTACCCCATACGGCGTACGGTAAGATCGCCTCCAATGGTGAACTCTTTTTTGATGGACGGAATGGTTTGTGTACTCATATTGTAATGTATTTAATTAAATTCGTCGTAATTCAGAACAGACCGTAGGTTCGTTACTGGACATTATAACCGTGATCCAACTAAAAATGTTTACTGCATGAGAAAAGCGCTCGGCCTGATCCTTCTAACTTTTATTTTTCTTAGTGTCTATTCTCAAAAGCCAGCCCTCGACCATTCCGTCTATGACGGATGGGAAAGTATTGGCGACCGGACTTTTTCTCCCGACGGTAAATATTTGATCTATACTGTCATACCCCAGGAGGGAGATGGACGGCTGGTGATCCGCAGTACGGAGGGTAGCTATGCAAAAGAAATACCCCGGGGTGCGATGCCATCCATTACATCGGACAGCCGCTGGGTCGTCCTGCATATAAAACCTTTTTTCAAGGACATCCGGGAGGCCCGTATAAAAAAGAAGACGCCGGACCAGATGCCAAAGGATACGCTGGCCTGGCTGGAATTGGGTAAGGACAGCCTGGTAAAGATACCCCGTGTACAGTCCTATAAAATTCCGGAGAAGGAAGGCAGCTGGCTGGCTTATCTGCAGGAAAAGGCTTTGCCCGGCGTCCGGTCCGACAGCGCTCATGCTCCGGATTCTCTTACCCGTATACGTCAACTGACGGCCCGGGCGGACAGCCTGGCAAGGGTGGCCGACAGCCTGCGCGGAAAAATACATGAGATAGAGACAAAAGGTTTTGCCATACTGCCTCCGGGGGCGCCGGCCAAGGGCCGGAGCGGAGAGACTATCGAGGAAGGAACTACTCTTGTGCTACGGGACCTCAACACCGGAAAGGAAAGGAGGTTCAACCTCGTAAGTGAGTATTCCTTTTCAAAGAACGGCAAAACGCTGGTGGTCGAAACCACCCGTAAGAACAGCGATTCGCTGGTAAAGGCGCTGGTGCTTTGGGTGCGTACGGGAGAGGACAAGGTCGACACCGTTATGAAGGGTTTTAACGACGCCAAAAATTATGCGCTGGATGAGCAGGGGACTCAGCTGGCGTTTGTGGCCGAAAGGGACAGCGTCGCCAAGGCGCTGGTAAAGTTCTACCGGCTCTGGTACTATACGCCCGGGATGGATAGTGCGGTGTTACGGGCTGACAGGCTCCAGCATCTAACGATCAGCTCCGACTATGCCAATAATTTCAGCAAGGATGGCAGCCGTCTGTACCTGGGACTCGCGCCCATACGTCCCCCCAAGGATACCAACCGGGTGGATTTCGAAACGGCCCGGCTGGATATATGGAATTACAAAGATGACTATCTCTCTCCCCAGCAGCTGACACAGCTGAACATGGAGCTGAAGCGCAGCTACCTGGCCACTATCGGCAAGGATGACGGCAAGCTGGTAGTATTGGGTGACGAGGATTGCGAGAACGTCGCCCCCGGCGGAGAAGGGAATGGACCTTATGCCCTGGGCAGCAGCAATAAAGGATATCGTATACAGCAGCAGTGGGAGGAGAGCGGATTGCAAAAGCTCTATCTCATCGACATGCGGAATGGTTCCCGCAAGCTGGTACAGGATAAGGTGCGTGAGGGAGGAAGCTTGTCGCCGGGCGGGAAGTATATAATCTGGTATGACTGGCATCAGCGGAACTGGTTTGCGTATGCCGTTGCCGATGGGAAGACCTTGAATATCACGGCTGGCATTCATTACCCCTTATACGATGAAGAGGATGATCATCCCGACGACCCGCCGCCGCATGGGATCCTGGGTTGGCAGGAGGGTGACCGGTGGGTGTATGTTTATGATAAATATGATATCTGGAAATGTGATCCCGCCGGACACACAGCGCCCGTCAATATGACGAAAGGGTTGGGGCGCATGGAACATAAGACCATTCGCTATGTGCGGCTGGACAGGGAGGAGCGGTTCATCAAGGACGGGCAGATGGCGCTGCTAACGAACTTCGATACGAAGAATATGAACAGCGGCATGCAGGTGTATAAGTGGGGAGACGACTATAAGGCAACTGCAAATACTTATCCCATCAGCTATAATGGGTTTTTCAAAGCAAAGAATGTGTGGCGGCTGGGCTATCTGCAGGGCAGCCATAACAAGTCCTATGATGTATATGTAGAAGGGAATGAAGGTCACAAGGTCTTTAGCCAGACCAACCCCCAGCAGTCGAAGTACAATTGGTTCACCGTAGAGCTGCATCATTGGAAGATGCTGGACGGCAGACCCACCGAGGGACTTTTGTATAAACCGGAGAATTTCGACAGCACGAAGAAGTACCCCATCATCTTTTATTTCTATGAGCGGGATGCCGAGACGATGTACAATTATATTACACCGCAGCCGGTGCGGGCGTCCATCAACATACCCTATTTCACCAGCAATGGATATCTTGTCTTCGATCCGGACATTTGGTATAAAACGGGGCAGCCGGGAGAAGATGCCTACAATTCCATCATGTCCGCCGTACGGTATCTGGCGTCCCGATACAAATGGGTGGACACGACAAAGATGGCTTTGCAGGGGCATTCATGGGGCGGCTACCAGACCGCCTATATGGTCACCCGTACGAATAAGTTTGCAGCTGCTGAGGCCGGCGCGCCTGTGGCCAATATGACCAGCGCCTATGGCGGTATCCGCTGGGGCACCGGTATCAGCCGTCAGTTCCAGTATGAGAAAAGCCAGAGCCGGCTGGGCGCCACTCTTTGGCAGCGGCCCGATCTTTATTTAAAGAACTCGCCTCTATTCAGGGCCGACAAGGTGACGACGCCATTGCTGATGATGCACAACGATGCCGATGGGGCCGTGCCCTGGTACCAGGGTATCGAATTCTTTTCCGCCCTGCGGAGACTGGGTAAGAAGGTATGGCTGATGCAGTACAACGGGGAGGATCACGGACTAACAGAGAGGCGCAATCGAAAGGATTGGTCCATACGGCTGGCGCAGTTCTTTGGATATTATTTAAAGGGCGAGCCTCCCGCACGGTGGATCAAAGAAGGGGTGCCGGCCACGATGAAAGGCGTCGACTGGGGGCTGGGTACGGACTAAAATCGCTATATTCACATACGGGCCGCAGGGCCCGATACACACATCAAACCACTTTGTTATGTTCAGGAACTACTTGAAAGTCGCTGTTCGAAGCCTGCTCAAGCGGAAGGCCTTCACCCTGATCAATATTTTAGGGCTGGCCACCGGCATGGCCGTATGTCTGCTGATCGTCCTTTTTATCCGGAGCGAGCTCAGCTATGACAATTTCCATCAGAATGGAGATCGTGTCTACCGTGTGGTGCTCGAGCGCAAGTATCCTGAACGGATGACTCCTTATTCCATCATCCCCGTCTCTATCGGTCCGGCGATGCAGAAAGAGTTTCCTGAAGTAGCCGTGTGTACCGGGTTACAGAACTTCGCGGGAAATAACAACGTATTTTTGAAGGTTGGAGATCAAATGTTCGAGGAGCCGCATATTCTTATTGCGGATTCTAATTTCTTCCGTGTCTTCAGCACGACCCTGCTCGAAGGGGATACTGCCGAGGCGCTGGCCAGACCCAATATGGCGGTCATCAATGAGACCACGGCCAAAAAGATGTATGGCTCCGTGTCGAAGGCCATGGGACAATATTTCGAGACCGACGCAAAACAGCGGTTTACCATCTCGGCCGTCTGCAAGGACTGGCCCGAGAACTCGCATCAGCAGTTCAATGTGTTGCTGTCCTTTGGCAGCTTCCCCTTTGCAAGACAGACCAGCTATACGGGATTTTCCACCTGGACCTATCTGCTGCTCAAGCCCGGAGCCAATCCTGCCGGGCTGGAAGCAAAATTCCCCACCATCATACAGAAATATGTATCCGGGGACATAGCCCGGAACTTTGGGATGAGCTACGAAGCCTTTATTGCCGCGGGCAATGGCTATCATTATTTTTTGCAGCCCCTGCAGAAGATACACCTCATCTCCGATATGGAAGCCGAGGCAAAGCCGAATGGCAGCATGCGGGCCGTATATATCTTCGCCGTTGTGGCGATATTTATCCTGGGCATCGCGTGTATCAATTTTATCAATCTATCCACCGCCCGGAGCATGGAAAGGGCCAAGGAGGTCGGTATACGAAAGACCTTTGGTTCGGAGAAGCGATCGCTCATCTTCCAGTTTCTTATGGAGTCCGTGCTGGTGAGTTTGCTGAGCATTGTGCTGGCGCTGGGTCTCATCTGGCTGCTGCTGCCGCTGTTCAATCGGATGTCGGGCAAGGACCTGTCTGCGATAGCCTTCTTCAATCCGCTGATCCTTTTAGGGCTGCTCGCATTTGGGGTCCTGGTAGGAATGCTGGCCGGGCTTTATCCCGCCTTTGTCCTGTCTTCCTTTGCACCTATCAAGGTGCTGAAAGGGAAGTTCAAATCCAGCCGCTATGGCACGGCATTGCGTAACGGGCTGGTGGTATTCCAGTTTGCCATTTCCATCATCCTCATCATCTGTACCATTATTGTCAATCGGCAGATGCAGTATATGCTGGGGGATAAATTGGGCTTCCGAAAAGACCATGTCATCGAGATACAGCGGGGGGACCTCCTCAACGATAAGGCCCAGGCTTTTCGCAATGAGCTGCGCGGCATTGCCGGTGTGGAAAATGTCACCGGTACTACATCCATGCCCGGCGACCAGGGTTTCTTTGGGGTGAGCTGGCAGCCTATAGGGTCCAAAGAATCCATGACAGGGAGAGGGATCATTGCGGACGACCAGTTTGTAAAGACGCTTGGCCTGGAAATGAAGGATGGGAGATTTTTCTCAAAGGACTTTCCCACCGACAGCCTGGCCGTAGTGCTCAATGAAAAGGCCGTGTCGGCGCTGGGATTGAAGGGACAGATAATAGGCACCCGGATGACCACGACAGATGAGAACCTGAATCCCCGGCCAGTAGACTCGCCGTATATCTATACCGTCGTGGGGGTGGTAAAGGATTTTCATTATCAGACCCTGCACCAGGCCATTGCTCCTTTGATCTTTACCAGCACCGCCCGGTTCCATGATTTTGCCCCTACCGTCACTGTGCGGATACAGGGCGATAATTTTTCCAGCACTGTCAGCTCCATCGAGCGCGTCTGGCATAATTTCGTGCCGGAGAAGCCATTCCACTATACTTTCCTCGATCAGAACCTGGCCGCGCAATACAAGGCCGAGCAGACCATTCAGCGGGTATTTACCGTATTCTCCGTGCTGGCTATCTTTATTGCTTGTATCGGGCTCCTTGGACTGGCGGCGTATGCTACGCAGCAGCGCATCCGGGAGATCAGCATCCGGAAGGTGCTGGGCGCCAGCGCAGGGAATATCATTGGCATGCTGTCGAAAGATTTCCTCAAGTTGGTGACCATCTCGGCCTTTGTGGCTTTTCCACTGGCGTGGATGGGGATGCACTCATGGCTGCAGAGCTTTGCGTACAGGGTGGGACTTAGCTGGTGGATCTTTGTGCTGGCTTGGGTCCTGTCACTGACGATCACGATGCTGACTATCAGCTTCCAGGCCATCCGGGCTGCGCGTGCGAATCCGGTGAAGACCTTGCGGAGCGAATAAAACTTTGATCAAATGAAAAAAAGTATGCTGACCCTGGCTGCCTTTGTCCTGTGTATGGCAGCGTTTTCCCAGACCGATGATGAACCAAAGAAGCCGAGCAAAGCAAGCTGGGCTTATGAATCTTATAGAAATAAGAGAACCCGGCCACCGTATGGGCTGGAAAAAGTATTGAACCTGATAAAAACGGCTCCGTCGGTGGATGATGAGGGCAGCACCGTACTGCCGTCCAAAATATATGCTTCCCTGACTTTGCGCGAAAAATTCACCTACAATATGGTACATGGCGAGTCGTATAGCCAGAACTGCGATGGAGGGATTGCCACCGTAGATGAAGAAAAAAAGATATGGGCCTTGCTGCCCGATCCGCTGGGTGAAGAGCATTGGAGCGGGCGTCAAACAGATTTTTTCAACCAGAATCATGATACGGTAGTGGCGCTGATGACCGAATCTATTGAGAGGTCCCATCGGGTGGGGGTCAATTATAAGAATGTGATAGTGGAGATCAATGCCACGGAAATGATCCCCTTGCTGATCAGCACGTATAATACAGACAAGAAAGATCACGACATACTGACCTTGCTGATGCTGCTGATGCTTAATAACAAATACCCCCCATTCATGAGCTCTGTCTCATATACGAAATTATATGCCAACAAGGAGTCCCGGTGGGAGTCCTATCTCAGTTTTAATGCCGCCAATGAAGCGCTGATCATTCAACGTGCCACCGACTTTTACAATGGACTTCCAAAGAAAGATTAGCGGTCTTGTTATTATCCTTCTGTTGTCTGTACTGGCAAGTCCGGCGCAGCGTTTTGTGGCCGTGCCGGCAGGACATTATATCATCGGCAAGAAAGGGCATCTGAACAATCCCCGTAGAAAGGTGTGGGTGGACAGTTTTTATATAGCGCGATTTGAGACGACCAACCGGGAATTTGCCGCCTTTGTGGCTGCCACTTCCTATGTTACGGATGCGGAACGGAAGCATGATGCGCTGGTCTTTCAGCCTGGGCTGAGAGAGTTTGAATGGATCGAGGATTCTACGGCGTACTGGAGATATCCCAATGGGATCAGCAGGGGTGGTATCGAGAATAAGATGGATCATCCTGTGACCACGATCAGTTATCACGATGTGGAGGAGTATTGCCGGTGGGCCGGTGTAAGGCTGCCGACCCTGGAAGAATGGGAGATCGCGTGCCGGGCTGGCTCTACGACAGACTATTTTTTTGGAAAGAGAGATGATTCCATTAGCAGGTATGCCAATGTCTGGCTGGGTTGGGATCATACCGTGGCGGACAGCTCGGACGGGTATATGTATACATCGCCTGTAGGACATTTTGCGCCCAACCCGTGGGGGCTTTATGATATGTACGGGAACGTTTTTGAATTCTGCAGCGGAGCTGTCGTGCAGGGTGAAAAGGAAACGCTGGTACATGCGCGGGGTGGTTCCTGGTGGTGCAGCGCAAGGTCCTGTCATTTCTTTAATAGTTTCGATATCGGTCGCGTCCATAAACGCGCCTCCTTCAGCAACCAGGGTTTCCGAGTGGCTGCTTCGAGCCTGCCGAACAGGAAGTAGGGGTTTCTGCTTAGTTCATTAAAGCCTATATTCGTAACATGAAAAAAGGAAGACTGGAAGCCTTTAGCGACGGAGTGATCGCCATCATTATCACCATTATGGTCCTGGAACTGCATGTTCCCCATGGGGAACATATAGAGGACCTTGTGCCTTTGCTGCCTGTCTTTTTCAGCTATTGTGCTCAGCTTTGTATATGTGGGAGTTTACTGGAACAACCATCATCATATGATCTATGCGGCGAAGAGCATCAATGGCGCTATCCTTTGGGCCAACCTCCACCTGCTGTTCTGGCTGTCGCTGATACCTTTTGCTACGGCCTGGATGGGGGAGAATCATTTTTCCCGCTGGCCTGTCATTCTTTATGGCGCCGTGCTGATCATGAATGGAATAGCATACACTATCCTTTGCCGGCTGCTGATCAGGCAGGCCGGGGAGGGTTCCACGCTGGCCCTGGCGTTGGGAAGGGATTGGAAGGGGAAGCTGTCCGTGGTGGTATATTTTTTGGCCATTGCCCTGGCGTTTATCAATCCCTGGATATCATTTTCCCTTTATGTGCTGGTAGCGATGATGTGGTTTATTCCGGACAGGCGGATAGAGAGAAATCTTCCCCTGGCCGGCGAGGAATAGGGCTTGCAAGTGCAGAAAATCTTCTGTATATTATACTCTTATTCGTACCAAGAAAACACAATCCGATGCCCAGAAAGACCAGGAGTCTGCTCATACTTATAATTTTTTCCTTCTCCAGCTGTGCTACTGTAATGCATGGTTCCCGCCAGGAAATGTTCCTCACCTGTGAGCCCCGTGTGGCATCCGTCTATGTGGATGGTAAATACATCGGCAATACGCCTATGAACATGGTGCTGTCCAGGGGAAAGGACCATCGGCTGAGGATCGAGCTGGCAGGTTATAAGCCTTTTGAGGCGACGCTGACCCGCCGGCTGGATGGATGGGTATTCGGGAATCTCCTACTTGTCGGGATCGCGTTGGATGCTTTTAACGGAAGCATGTACAGGCTGAGTCCCAAAAATATATATCCCGAGCTGACGCCTATGCCGGCAGGTGACAGTACGGACAGTAAAGGGCTGTCTATCCGGGTCATGCTATGTCCGGCCCCTGTTAAAATCTAATTTTGAATATATGCCATATAGCCAGATGTATAAAATTGATTAGTCTGCACATATTTAGGTACAATTGCCTGCCCATCCTGCGTGAATGAGTTTATTGGATTCCTGCATTGATGCCCTCCTTTAGTGGGAGTGGTTATTATATTCGAGATCATCACTGTCCTGTTTTTTGCAGGAATATAGATCTGCCAATCAAATCCGGGTATAACTAATGTATTCGTACTACTATTAATATTAATATAAACAACAGTAGTATCATTCGAAGTTGTATAGATATTAGTACCGGCGTTCTGAACTATTATCGTATCAACAAGATGAAGATAATTATCATTCGGCTTGTAAGCCCGCAGGATAATTGTATCGATGTCACCCGGTGAAAATCCCACAAAAGCCGGATTAATGAATCCTTTATTACATGGGTAGGTCATACAAGATGGCAGTGTAACTGTTAATAGGAAAATCATTATCCTATTCATAGCTGAGATTTAATAGTTTAAACCGACTACGAAAATAGATCATTTTTAAATTCTAAAACAAGCCTGCTATCAGTCGGTACAAAAAATCGCCAGTCGCAAATCCGATTTCGCCTCCCGGGCCTCCTATAATAAATGGTAAAAAATCTACAAATCCAGGTCTTCTCTCCCCGAGAAAAACGGGGTAATTAGTATAATCCCATGTAAATTGACCATTATAATATTTTGTAAAATAGGCCAGCGCACGCGCATTGCCATCCTGGGCAGTTGGCCCGTCATTACCAGGAGAAAAAAGATCAGGGATAGCTGTGAATGTCAGATAAGTCGGTCCGTCTGCCTGGCTTTGTAAATAACGTCCATATTCATGCCGGAAAACAGGATCATCCGGACTTGCCCTCATATCTGATGGTCCACTTATGAAACTGCCAATTGTAAATGCAGTGCCGCCGCCCGGATCAGATTCCTTTTTCAGATAAGACGTATTCAAAACCGTAGCGCCATCAAAATAGCTTACTTTATTTACCAAGCCTATGACGGTCTGTAACTCACTGGAAACAAGCCCAACTACTTCCTGAGGTAATTGCCAGGTAAATCTGGAAAATATATCTTTTAAATTACCCCAAAACGATTCATGACTATTCCATGCGAAAAGACCAGCTACAATCTTAAGGGCATTCCAGGGCGCTTTTAAAATATTCCCCAACCATGATTTCCCGGTGGGATCCACGCCGTTGGGCCACCTGTTGGCCATTCCCACATAAGGACTGGCGTACTGTGCGTCCGGGTCCTGGTTATGCCATACACCCAGCTGCGGATCATAATATCGGGCGTTGAAATCATATGCTTCCAGACCGCTGCCATCGCTGAACTCCATGTTTTGCATCTCTTTGCCCTGATAATGGTAGCTATTAGCGGCTTTATTCCAGGCTCTGTCGCTGATGCCGGCCATGGTAAGCCCGTCGGGGTAAAGATGTGTTTCTTCCAGGATCGGTCCCCTGTTGTTGACCACCTGGAGGTTGTCGAATACGACATCCATATTGCTCTCATTGCTGCAATACACGTAGAGATACCCGTTCTTTTGCATGGTCAGGGTGGGGAGACCTGTGATGACATGGGTCTTGACATTATCGGCTGTGGTGGATACGGCATCATAGCCGCTGCCTGACTGCACTGGTCTGAACTGGTCGTCAAACAGGATCCAGTTGATACCCGCTTTCACCGGCTGGGAGCCCCCCGTACTGGTGTTTGTATTGTTGGAGGTAAGGATGGTCCCCAGAGGTGTTGTCGTGGCGGAGTTATTGAGGGTAGAACCCGTAACGGCGCCATGGGTGCCGTTCACGACGGCGGATGTGCCCGCAAATGCGCTCAGGAAGTTCGTCAGGGTCGAATTGACCAGGCTATAGCTGTTGTTGATGGAGCCGGCGGTGGGGTTGTGCCAGGCGCTCTTGGCATAAATGGATACCTGGTCGCCTGCCATTACTTTGATGGTAATACCCAGTCCCGTGTTGTCACCCGGATTCACGGACGGATTGAGCCGGTAGACATAAGCGCTGTTGACCGTGGGGTTGCTATTGGGGTTTGGATTGGAAGTGGATATACCGTTGTTATAGTTTGGATAGGTGGCGGCAGACCCTATGGCAGCCACCCATGGCACTACGGTGGGAGAGGTAGTAGAGACAACATCCGCCGAATTGATCGTGTAATAGAGACTTTCCACGGACTCGGCGGTGGCCCCATTATAAGTGGCCATTTCCAGTGTAGCCGCGGGATAATTGTCCGTCTGTTTCTCATCGGTGAGGACCATTCGAACGCTATTCAGGTTGTCCGTGATAAAATAATCGAAGACATAGGATGCTGCAATGCTGCCTGCCACGGGCAGGAAACGGATCCTGCCTTCCCGGTGCGCCTGAAATTGCAGGACAAAATTATACTGCAACGTGGAGAGGGATGCATTGGAATAGGCCAGGCTCTTGTAGACAAAGCCGCCAATGTAAGTAGTGGTGGTGGTGATGTTGGTAGTATAGGCCGTGCCGTTATAGTTGACGGAGGCGTTATTCTCCGTTGTGATCTTTTGGAGCTTGCTGCCCGTCGCATCGTAGACGTACTGGATATTACCCTTATTTGTTACGTTGACCTGTGATGGAAGATTGAGATAATTATACAGGACGCCCTGTACGCTGGAGCTGCCAATGTCCTTATTCAGATCTTTTGTCATGTTGCCGTTGGCATCATAAGTATAGTCTGTATACGATGGGGCATTGGCCACCGTCTTGCTTCCGCCGAGCGCTGTTATATAGGTCTGTGAGCTTCTGAAATCGCCCAGCCGGGTAGTTGGGCTATTGACAGCATCGACGACATTCTGCAGCCTGTTGGAGTTTGTAACGTAGGTATACGTGAGCTGATCGATCATGACGGAACCACCGACCTGGAAGCCCTTGCGGTTCATGCTCTGGATATTACTGTTGTAGTCATAGGTAAGACCGCTGACGGTGAAGTCCAGGTAGCTGTTGTCCCAGCTGCTGCCGCTGCTGTTCTGTATAAAATTGGCGGCCGTCATGCGGCTGGCGTTGTCGTAGGTAAAGTTATACTGTCTGTCGATGGCGTCCCCTTTACTTTTCCAGGAGATCCCTGTAAGGCTGCCCGTGTATTGACCCGTGGTAAAAGAATGGCCTGTGACAGATATAGTCTGGTCATAAGCCAGCTCCAGCCCAAAGAAATTGCCTCCGCCGGCTGGTATGGTATAGCCGGGAGAAAGATAAGCCCGGTTGATCCCCAGGAGCCACCCCCTTACATTATAATCATACGCAAGCGTTTCCATGGGCGTCGAAATGAGGTTGTTGTTGGCATCTCTTTGCTGGCCGAGGTTTTTCTGCTTCAGCTGGCCGAGCTCGTCATAGCTGTTGGAGAGGACTATCACTGCAGGAGTGCTGACAGCGGCGCTGCCATTCGTGTAGGTTGTGCTCAGGCTACGGGTAATGGTCTGGAGCCTTTCCTGGTTGTCGTAGGCGATGATCGCTACGGCAGTATTGGTCTGGGTATTCGAAGTGCCGACCGTCACCTGTGTCTGGACATTTATAATAGGTTTGTTGGTGAAGTTATACTGGATGGTATTTATATCTTTCCCGCCCGTGAGGTTGATCGACTGCACCTGGATGAGATCCCCATTGTTGTCATAGAAGTTTACGGCGTACAGGTATTTGCTGTTGGGGGTATAGGAGCCGCCGATGGCTTCTGTTCGCATCCAGGTAGGCTGGCCACGTGTCCGGCTGCTCTGGGTGAGGGGCTGGGCATACAGGGGCGCTGTATTGGCGGCTGTAGAAAAAGCGCTGTTGCCCGTGCCGGCTGTTGTGCCATCGATGGTACCCGGCAGAGTAGACGTGGTTGTACTGTTCATGCCCGTATAGTCATCGTAATGCGTTTGCGTGAGCAGCTCATTAGAGCTAAAGGATGCCGGATTTGGGTAGGAGGTGCTGGTGGCAGCCAGGTTGGCGTGATAGGTGCGATTGGTCCCATTGGTAAGATCGGTGACAATACCCATGGCGATGGGTCTATCCAGGGCGTCGTACTGGAAGTATTTCCAGAGATTGGATGCACGCATTTGTCCGTCTTGCTGCATCACCAGTCTGTAGCGCTGGTCATAGACCATCCATATCTCTCCGGTGGTGCCGGAACCTGTGCCGGGATTTCTTTTGATGATGACATTGCCTGCCTGGTCATATTCGTACCGGTAGCACAGGTCGTCCGCCAGGGCTTGTGTAACGGCCCCCCAGGTAGTGCCATAAATGAGGTTGACGACTTTGGGGGTGATGATGAAGCGCTGGTTGCCAACGTCGTCATATACATAATAGGTGCATAGCCAGCCGGGATGGTCGCTGCCTGTGCCCACGTCAGTCGAGGCCGTCAGCTGTTCTTTAACCAGGATGAGATGTCCATCCCTGTCTTTGAATTGAATAAGCTGGATCCCATTCTCGTCCTTTGTAATGGTTTTGTACAACACACCTGCCGCATATACGCCGCCATTGGCAGGCAGGCTGCCCTGCGCCGCTGCGATGTTCCAGATCTGTACATTGTCGGTGGCTGTATTGGCCAGGTTCAGCACCTGTGCGCTGTGTGACTGTCCAACCCAGTTGGCGCCGGGCGCATACGTATTCACGGCCCTGTTGAGGGGGGAGTTGTCGAAGCTTGACTGGGTGAACGCCCAGTTGAGATTATTTGCTCCCACATTGGTCTCGCCCGTCTGACCGCTGAGCTGTGTATTGTAAAAAGCTGTCTGCTGCTGGAAAGGGTCTGTCTTGAAGTTGCCGTCGTTGGTGACATCGCCGGCGGTGGCCACATTGGAGGCAAAGGGCAGGTATTTGTATTGTTCCTGTCCAAGGGTGTTGTAGACATTGGCCGTGACCATGTCTTTGCCCAGGGGGCTTCCCTGCTTTGTTACCACCTGCAGAGGCCGGCCGAATCCGTCCGTATACTGGGTCACCTGTTCCACTTCCCGATTGGTACGGGAACCCGATATCATATCGGACTGATTTGTCAGTGGTATTTTTGCTGTCCAGACACGGACTGCATTGGTCGCAATATTGCTGCCATACGGTGCGGGCAGTGACGGCGGAGTCTGTGCATAAGCACCGGCATTCACACATAACAGGCAAGCGAGTATCAATTTAAAGGTCAGGGAGTCCTGGAACATACATCCTGGTTTAATATTTTATAAAATGACTTTCTTTTAATGATAATAGGAGTACGACATACCCTTTGATGACGATGAACCGCTGGAAAGGCTGATGGTCAGTGTATAGGTACCTGCCGGCATGCTGCTAAATGACACCGTCGAAGGGTTTGAACAGGTGACCGCGGACCTGCTGACACATAACACCCCGCTGTGCGGTGATGGACCTGACAGCGTATAGTTCAGGCTGTAGGTAGTGCCCGCGTTCGGATCGATGCTCAGCGTTATTGTATAGCCCGCCACTGCCGTAAAGCTGGTGGATGCGCTGCCTCCCGTGAGGATCAGGTCACCGTAGGTCAGAGTGGCGGTGGGGGTACAGGTGCCATTGGTATTGGCATAATTCTGTCCATTGGCGTTGACGTCATTGATGGCTTTTTGGTTGGCGTCCGCCTGACTGATCGTCGACGAATAGGTATTGGCCGCGACGGTGTAGGTGACCGTGCCGCCCGCATATCCTGTTCCGCAGTTGTTACGGGTAAAATTCCCCGACTCGACGACATTCCACCAGGTCTGGGTACAGGTGCCGTTGGCGTTGGCATAAGCCTGACCGTTGGTTTGGACGTCGTTGGAAGCCTGCTGATCGGCATCCGACTGGCTGAGGGTGGATGAATAAGTGCCTGCCGGGACCGTATACACTACGATGCTGGGTACATATCCCGCCGGACAGTTGTTACGGGTAAATGAACTGGATTGTACGGAATTGGTATACACCGCATCCGTGGGACATGACATCGTCTGTCCTGCATAGGTATAGCAATATTTTTTGATGACATTCCGGTCGTCGTCGAGGACCACGTTCTGTCTGCCGAGACCGTCATACTGGTACACTTTACTCCGGCCGGCTGGGTCTGTCTCCGAGGTCTTTCCCACCAGCGGAGAATAGGTATATGTCGTCATGAGTGCGTCGCTGGGGAATACACGGATGTCATCGATGATGCCGGTCAGCGTCATATTGGTAGTATAGGGCTGTTCGTTCAGGACCCATTTGCCCTTGACCCAGTTCCACCACTGGATGATATAGCTCCGTCCGTTGGGAGGAGTGAAAGGCACTGTATAGTTGCCCGAGTTCCAATAGCATCTTCCCGTATGAGACGTGCCGACTGTACCGCTAAACGTTTCTTCGAATCCTTCAAAGAAGAATTCGTTGGTATAGGTTGTCACCAGATTAGCCCCGGTGTAGGTATAACTGGCGCCCATGCCCGGAACGCTGGTGCCGCTGACGGAAATAGTAAACGTATAAGTACCCACCGGCATACTGGTGAGGGTCACGCTGGATGGGTAGGAGCAGGTGGTGGCGGATCGTTGGGCGCACATGGAGCCGGAACTGTTGGATGGTCCGCTGAGCGTATAGTTGATGCTATAGGTATAGCCGGCCTGTGGGTCGATGCTTAGCACGATGTTTCCTACGGCAAAGGTGGTGAAAGTAGTCGAGGCAGTGGTCGTCACCGGCAGATCTCCATACAATGTAGCGGCCTGATAGGCGGATGACGCCGTGCTGCCTGCATTGATGATGTTGACCAATGGCTGGGCCTTATTGTTGCCGTAGAGAGTGGCGGTAGTCTTACCGCCCGTCATATTGTACGACAGCAGATTGTCCGTAGAAGGATCGTAGTTGTAGAACTGTTGTTTTGCCAGGGTGGCGCCGTTGTAGGCTGCAGTGTTTGCAATATCTACATTGGTGGCGGACCCGTAGGCGATAGAGGCATAGGTGTTGTGGAGCTGTGCGACGACCGTACCATTCCTGGTATCTGTCTCATGGATCACTACATTTTTTACGTTGGATCCGGCGGCGCTCAGGGTATTGATGGCCGTCTGTTCCGGGCTGGTGACCATCGGGATGCTGGCGTCCCCCGGATGGTAGTATTGCTTTGTCGCAGTGTGTCCTTTCGAGTCGGCACTGCTGATCGTACTGATATTGAAAGCTGCGGCATCGTAGGTATAGTTAGTGGTAGTCGAAATGGAATTAGCAGGGGTCAGCTGGTCATAGTCGTAATGAACCGTCTTGATCTGTTTAAAGTTTTCGACACTCGTATAGTAGGAGGAGGAGCAGGCATAGGTCCCGGACTCGCTGTGGTTGGCATTGCCGACACTATAGCCTATGATATTCCATTTGAATCCCCATGATCTTTTCTGAACAGGCGAAGTAAGGGAGGTATAGGATGTGGCCAGCGGCGTTGCGTCTTCCGATACTTTATTGCCCGCAGCGGTATAGTTTATCTGATCCAGCAGTAAGCCCCGTTTGAAGGCGAAGCTGATGGATGAGGTGATATCCGGGGTGTTGCTGGGCAGGTTGGTGAAATAGCTGAATACATCAGCATAGTCGCTGAAATTGGAGAAGGTATAGGTGCTATAGCCGCCGTTGGGCAATATCATCTTTACGGAAGAATACCCGATGAACTGACCGTTAAGGTCATAGTATTCCGAAGGCGACTCGGTGAAATATTCTGTTACATTGATCCCGTTGTTGACAGCCTGAAGGGAGACATTATAGGAGCCGCTGAGCGCCTGGCCTGTTGATTTTCCTGTGTTGTCCACATAGCTGTAGGTAATGGAAAGCGTCTCCCCCGTCGGCAGCGTCTGGGATATCGAGTTCACCCGCAGCCCGCCCACCGTCGTATTGCTGGACGTGGAGGTATTGTACCAGGTGTTCAGCTCGTAGGATAAGTTCCAGCTGCCGCCATTGACATCCTTTATGGAAGTGAGCACATCCGTAGTGGCGGCTGCAAGCACAGGATTGCGGCTGTTGCCTGGGAAGGAGACATAGGTCGAGGGGGGAAGGAAATTCAGATATCCCCAATAGTCGGATACGGCCAGTAATTTCCGGGAGGGCATGGTATTGGTCGTATTGTAGGTAAAGGTCTTCAATGTCAGTGGTGTGCTGGTGGCAGTGGTATTGCCTGTGACGGAGATATTATCCAGTCTTAGCCTGAGGACATTGGGATCCGTGGAGGGGGCGCCAAAATAGCTGTAGTTGAAGTTGAATGTCTGCACGGTGGTGTTGTTGCTCAGCGATTGGGGATTATATGCTATAAGGGTTACGCTTGTCAGTCTGCCTGCATTTACGTCGTCCGTTCTGTCATAGGCATAGTTGAAGTCCGCCTCGCCCAGAAGGGAGGTTATCTTGTAGACGTATTTTGCGGCAGTGACGATCAGGGCCGGGCTGGCTGTATCGTAGGTCGAAGTCCCGTAACCATCGAAGGTAGCAGTCCCTGCATAATGGTAGGTGCTGTCATTCTTTGTATTGGAAGTATAGGACAGCGTGATAATGTCCTTTGAGTTATGCGTGACGATCTTGTCCAGGTACCATGTGGTAGGGAAAGTGTATGTGGTGCCGAACAGGCCGGCCGTGGTCTTCTCCACGGAAGCAGGAGTACTGCCAAAAAAATATTGAGTGCCTGCCGCATCTATGACCTCGAACGAGCAGTTCCCATAGTTGTTGCTGTTATTGAAGTTGGTAGTGATGATCTGTGCACCTGTATTGTTGGAGAATACCGGATTCCCATTTTCGTCGAAACTGAACTGGAAGCTGAAGGTGGGTGTTCTTACAAAGAAGAGGTCAGGTTCTCCGTCGGCTGTGGGGACGGTAATAGCGCTGCTGGTGACGCCCGTGAGGGCCAGGGCCTGGCTGCTTGTAAGCGCAACGCTGGAGCCGAGATTGCCTGCCACCACTTTGCCCCACTGACCTCCCGTGCCGATGGCGCCGCTGGGCAGGGCCCCGGTGCCCAGATATCCCTGGGGGAATTCATCGGGGAAGCCGCGGACCACCCGGGAAATGGAGCCGCCTGCGTTCAACGCCCAGCCCAGACCTGTGGATCCCGCATAATCCTGTACCCGGATGCCTTTGCCTCCAGTGTAGTTCAGTGAGATGGGGATCGTCAACTCCCTGGATGGCAGATTGCAAACGGGGATGCTTACCTGCGCAGCACCGCTATACATATCTACGCTGACACCCGGTGTTGACCGGACATTACCGGCAATACCTAAGAACGTGTTGTTGGCGCTTGGGAATGCCAGACCATTGCGTGTCTGTGTCGATGCCAAAAATGGACAAAGGGTAAAGAGGAACAGGTAAAATAGCTTTTTCCGGGGTGAAAAAGTGACATGGGTCATATACATTCGGTATTTTTCCTTGCTGAATAAATGAAGTATCAGAAACTATAGCCCACTCTGAATCTGAGCGGTGGGGCGGCGGGCGTTTGTCGGGTGGCCAGCACATCGTACAGCAGCTGTATGTTCCCATTCCGGCTGCCGATCTTATATTTTTTTGTGAGGCCGATCAAGGCGCTTTTTTGCCATATATCCAGGTTCCGGATATCGCTGAGCTTGGAGAATACCTGGTAATAGTCGTATTCCCACCCGCCCGTGATCCAGAAACTACCTTTAGCTTTGATATCCAGATAGCTTCTCAGGCCTACGCCCTGGTTGGTGATGTGTATGTTATTTATTGCGCTGCCCCATCCCACTTTATAAGACGCGCCCACTCCAACGGTGGCTTTGTCATTCAATTTATATCCCAGGTTGAGCCCTATGTCGCTGGTGACGGGCAGCAGGGTAGTGGAGGGCTGACTTTGGATATTGAAGCCGTATTCGAAATGCTGGAGGAAACTTTTTCCTTTTTGTTTGTTGGGTGTGAAGTCGGGTTGGGTCAGGTCGGTGCTATTGCCGCCCGCGGAGGCGATCCTGTCCTTGAGCTTGCTCAGGGCTGCTTGTGCGGCCTGCACCTGCTGTTGTAACGGGCTGCCTGCCCCGACGGCATCCGGTGTCAGCGCCGCCTTGCCAAATCTGTCCTGCAACAGCTGCTTGATATCGTTGATGGTCTGCAGGCCGGCGAGCGCCTGTGGCGTTCCATAGTTGGCCGATGCGGGGAACAGGCGGGAAAGAAAACTGTTCTTTGCCATGAAGTCCTGGAACCCCGGTACCTTGTTCACCGCATTCAGGACGGCTGTCTGCATTTTTTCCGGATCATGCAGCGTCTCCTTGTATTGAGCGAGCTGTTCCTGGTAATAATACACCTGTTTATTCATGCCAAGCAGACGGCTGCTGACACCGCCGCCCAGGCCGGATAATTGTGACTTTAGTATTTGTTCTCTTTGCTGGATAAAGGATTGCACTTCGTTGGCCTGCTGCAATCTCCCCTGCAGCAATTGCAACTGCGCGCTCAAAGCCTGTACCTGCTGGAGTTTGTCCGCGGGAAGAGGAATGCCCTTCTGCTGCAGGAATTTCAAGGCGGTGGAAAGACTGTCGATGTTGGGAATATATTCTTTTAGCCGGCTGGTCACATCGCCGGAGGGCGGAGCCTGGAGGCCGGACTGGAGAGCTTTATACTCTTTGTCAGCGCCGGCAAAAAGCAGCTGTGCCTTGCCGCTGTCCTTATGCGCTACGGAATGTTGCAGGTCGGCTTCCTGTCGTTGAAGAGAGGTTAATGCCTTGGCAGTCCGCTGTTGTATGCTCCTGCCAAGGTCGGCATAGCGTTCGTTCAGCCGGGATAAGGTCCTGGTGTCAAGGTGTTCCAGGTTGATCTCTCCGGTGGGAGAGGAGATGTTTGTATCGGTATTTTGCGGATAGGCCGGAACACAAAATACAAACAGGGATAAGGCAAATAAAAATCGTCTCATGAAACAGTTTAATATTTCAGGGGTTAAATAAAATGACCGCAGGCATGAATAATGCAATGCAACTCAAGACAGGCGATAACCAGTGTTCTTAGAAGTATTTCGGCTAATGATCAGAGTGAGAAGCCAAAGAATATATTTAGGTAGATGATGCAGTTAAGATAGAAGGATTTTTTTGTTCCGACAAAATTTTTTTTGAAAGAAAAAATGGCTGCGCTTTGGGGCAGGCTGCAAGATGGTGGAAGTGAGCTGTGTTTTTGATATCCTAATTAATTAAAAATAAAATGTTTATGAATAACTGCAAATAATATTTAAAAACAGGTCATTACAGCAATGTCAAGACAAGCACTGAACTTTTTAGAACCTACTAAAAATCAAATTGCTTATGATCTATCAAAAGCTACTGCTCTTTGTCTCAACGTTGCTGTGCTGCTGCATGGCATTTTCACAAGAAGGCACGATCACAGGGAGAGTCTCCGACGAGACCAGCAAAGCCCCTGTGGCAGGAGCCACTGTCAAGGTGAAGAATACCGGTACTTCGGTATCCACCAATAACGAGGGTATCTTTACCATCAAGGTCCCATCGGGTAATTTCACGCTGGTGATCTCTTCCATCGGGTACGCAACAAAAGAAGTTGCCGCCAATTCTTCTTCGGCGGGACTGGTTATAACGTTAGGCACCGACTCCAAACAATTAGGAGAAGTGGTGGTAACGGCGCTCGGCATATCCCGCCAATCCAAATCGCTGGTGTATGCCACACAATCCATCAAACCCTCGCAGCTTACAGAAGTGAGGGATCCCAACAATGTCATCAACTCGTTGCAGGGGAAGGTAGCCAATGCCATCATTACCCAAGGTTCCGGTGGGCTGGGCAGCGGAGCGAGGATCGTACTGCGGGGTAACAAGTCCGTACAGGGTGATAACAACGCCCTGATCGTGGTGGATGGAGTACCTATCAATAATGACACGTACAGTGCGGCAGGTAACGACTTCGGATCGGTGCAGAGCTCGGATGGCGCATCGAACATCAACCCGGACGATATCGAATCCATGACCGTGCTCAGAGGGGCTTCGGCTGCGGCCCTTTACGGGAGCCAGGCTGGTAATGGCGCTATCATCATCACTACCAAAAAAGGGAGGAAGAATGAGACAAGCGTTGTCGTCAATTCCGGGGTAGGCATGGAAAGACCCTTTGCCATTCCGGATTTTCAAAATACATATGGACAGGGGCTTGGCGGCGTGATCGCCGACTCGTCGCAGAAGGGCGCCAGCTGGGGACCGAAGATGACAGGCCAGTCCTATATCGACTACCTTTATAAGACCAATCATATGACGGCGCAGCCCAACAATGTGAAGGAATTCTTCCGCACGGGCATGAGCCTGAACAATTCCATTAGTTTCTCCACAGGGTCGGAAAAGGTACAGTCCTATTTGTCGTATACCAATAACTACGGCAACGGCGTAGTACGTAACAACGATCTGAACAGGCATACATTCGACTGGAGGATCACCAACCAGATCAGTAAGCGGCTTAGCGCAGACGCGAAGATCTCCTATATCACACAGATCATCAAAGGGCGTCCCCGTACGGGCGAGGAGAACTCTCCTGTCTTCGATGCATATGAAATGCCCCGTAGCATGAGTACGGCGGATGCGAGGAACTATCAGTACTTCGACGATCATAAAGTAGCGAATCCTACGAACTGGCCTTCTACCAATAACTCCATCTATCAGAACCCATACTGGATGATCTACAATACGGCCATCAATGAAAGCCGTAATCGTGTCATCGGATTTGTCTCGCTGAAGTATCAGCTCACTCCCTGGCTGAGCATACGTGGATCGGGCAACCTAGACAGAACGGCCGACCGCATCGAAGAAAAGTATCAGCAAAGCACCTTATTATGGAATACGAATGCCGGCGGCTCCTATGCTATAACGGATATTGCCCGGACCGACAAATGGTTCGACCTGATACTCGAAGGCAGCAACCAGCTGTCCTCCGACATGAAGCTGAGCTATCACGCGGGCGCCATCTACCAGGACAGGCTTTATGAAGAGAATGTATCTTCTTCCAACGGTCTCAATGTAGCCAATAAGTTCAATCTGAACTTTGCCACCAATCCGCAAACAACCTCCAACGGCAGCGAGGTACAGACCCAGTCCGTATTTGGACAGGCAACGTTCTCCTGGAAGGATATGATCTTTGTGGACGGTAGTATCCGGACGGACTGGAATTCTACCGTACCTGCTCCTTATCATTTTACTTATCCGTCCATCGGCGTCAGCGCCATCCTGTCGGATATGATGAAAAATCTGCCCTCCGCCCTCTCTTTCCTGAAAGTGAGCGCCAACTATGCGCAGGTGGGTAACGGCGGTCAGTTCGGCGTACGTAACCCCAGCTACAAATTCTATCCCGGCGCCGGCAACGGCGGTATAGGAAGAGGCACGATCCTGCCTATCCCCGGATTGAAGCCAGAGATGGTGAAGAGCTATGAATTTGGGATAGAGACCCGCTTCATCAACGACCGTATCGGATTTGCTCTTACTTACTATCACAGCAACTCCACCAACCAGCTGCTGACCATTCCGCTGCCCGTGGGTACGGGCTATGCCAGCAAGTATCTCAACGCCGGCAACATAGAGAACCACGGTCTGGAACTAGTGGTCAACGGTACGCCTGTCAAAGGAAAAGATTTCAGCTGGGATGTTCAGCTGAATCTCTCGTTGAATCGTAACAAGGTCATCAAGCTGAGCGATGAGCTCAAGTCGGCTGACCTGGCTGGCGGCGACCAACGCAGCGCATTGCCCAGGGTACAGGAGGGCGGCAGCTTTGGCGACCTCTATGCCCATCACTGGCTGAAGAACGACAAGGGGCAATATCTCGTCAATGCGGATGGTACGCCTTATACTTCCTATGTGTCGGGTGATCCCATCGCCTTTATCGGAAATTTCAACCCCAGGGAAAACCTTGGATTTACGAATACTTTCCAATATGGCCGCTTCAACCTGCGTGTGCTGATAGATGGACGTATCGGCGGTGTCATCGAATCCGGTACGGAAATGAACCTGGCGTTTAGCGGTATCACAAAGGGTACGGAGAAATACCGCGAGGGCGGCTGGAATCTGGGCGGCGTTACCACTGGCGGCGCAGCCAACTCCACACCCATCACCGCACAGCAGTTCTGGACGACAGTGTCCGGGCAACGGTATGGGGTAGGGGAATTTTTTGCCTACAGCGCTACCAACTTCCGGGTCAGGGAAGTATCCTTTGGCTATGACATTCCTGTAGCAGGTATCCATATGATCAAATCCCTGCGATTTTCCGTTGTGGCGCGTAACCTCTTCTGGCTCTATCGCGGCAGCTCTATCCTGGATATACCCGGACTGGGCAAGCGCAAGATGTGGATGGACCCGGATATGAGCAATGGCAACAGCAACTACCAGGGTACGGAATATGGAGCATTGCCTTCCACCCGGACATTGGGATTCAATTTGAGAGCCACCTTCTAAAGCCAGTATAAAAAAGACATTATGAACAAAAGAATGAATATACTAACGAACAGGCGCCTGCAAGTACTCATGCTGGTGATCACGGGCATCGTGCTGGTCACGGCCTCCTGTACGAAAAAATTTGAGCAGATCAATACGGATAAGAATACCATCGGCACCATCGGACCGCTGGAGCTGCCCTTTCTTTTCTCTCATGCGGAAGAGGTGGCGACTACGAATGCCAATAATTACCAGATCGCGCAAAATCTTTTTGCCGACCAGTATTGCCAGTATTTTGCCTGTGAAGCGACCTATTTCCCTTCGGACAGGCTCGTGATACGCCAGGACTGGGTAGGCGCCAATTTCAATCCCGTCTATTCCGATGTGCTGCCGCAGCTGCAGATCATCTTTTCAAAAAAGGATTCTCTTACCGCGGAGCATGCCATGGCGGAAGTGCTGATGGTATATGCATTCCACAAGGTCACCGACTATTGGGGCCCTATTCCTTATTTCAACGCCGGGCAGGTATTGACCTCGATGCCGTATGATCCGCAGGACAAGATCTACGATGACTTTTTCAAGAGGCTGACTGCGGCCGTGGCCGTGCTAAAGACATTTGCGGGACAGAATGCCTATGGGTCCTATGACCTTATCTATGGGGGTGATGTGAACAGCTGGATACGGTTTGCCAACACCCTGCGTCTGCGTCTGGCGCTGCGTATATCCGCCGTGGACCCTGCCAGGGCCCAGACAGAGGGAGAGGCCGCCTTTAACGATGGCGTCATGACCAAGAGCCCCGATCACGATGCGCTCATCAAGCGCAGCGCCAACGGCGGAGATAACAATGGATTGTCGATCATGTCCGACTGGAATGAGTTCCGTATGAGCTCTACCATGGCTTCCGTGCTGAGAGGCTACGAGGACCCACGTATCTCGCAATACTTCCTGCCTACTGTCAACAGCGGCGACCCCACGTTTGGTGTGTTCGGTCACTACAGTGGTCTGCGGAACGGCTTGTCGGTGGATCAGCTGGGGCTTTCTCCCAACCTTGCCGATGCCAACTCGCATGTGGGTGCACGTTGGGCTTCCACGAATGTAAAGGTAGGCGGCACCTCGGTGGGCCGTGGCGATTATGTAGCGACTTCCCAGAATGTGATGGAGACTGCTGAAGCATATTTCCTTCGCGCCGAAGGCGTGCTCAATGGATGGAACGTGGGCGGCGGCATGAGTGCGCAGCAATTGTATGAGGCAGGTATCACCAATTCCATGTACCAGTGGGGTATCATCGATGACAATGCCATCAAGGCTTATTATCAGAGTGCCGATACGCCCATTGCGCCGGGGGATGGATATGGTTCGTTGCGTGTATCCAATACCCCCATCGCATGGAGCTCCAATGTCGACACGGAAAGGATACAGATCGCCACCCAAAAATGGCTAGCTTTATATCCCGATGGGATGGAGGCGTGGGCCGACTGGCGGAGAAGCCATATCATGCCCTTGTATCCCGTCGTCAATTCGGACAATCCGTTGATCACGAATACAAAGACGCAATGGATCAGGCGTATACCGTTCCTGGATTCGGAAAAGCAAAGCAATGCGGCTGCCGTCACGGATGCCACCAATAACCTTTTAGGCGGACCGGACAATGTGCTGACCCCCTTGTGGTGGGATAAAAATTAGGGAATGAGAAGAAGCCTTTTATTTGTATCAATATTATTCTTAGTTGGTTGTGGCAGTGATCCTGCCACAACCCTTTTTACGCAGCTCGATAAGGACAGGACAGGCATCGACTTCCAAAACACGCTGTTCGATGGCGAAGCGTTAAACGTCCTCAACTATATTTATTTCTATAATGGGGGCGGCGTGGCCATTGGGGATATCAATAATGACGGACTGCCCGATATACTCTTCACCGGGAATATGGTCCACAACCGCCTGTTCCTTAACAAAGGGGGATTCAAGTTCGAGAATATCACTGCCAAAAGCCATATCGCGGATCAGCAAGGATGGTGTACAGGAGCCACGATGGTGGATATCAATGGCGACGGGCTGATGGATATTTATATCTGCCGCAGCGCGGATAATGATCCCAGCCGGAGGGCCAATCTGCTGTACATCAACAACGGCGATCTCACCTTTACCGAGAAGGCAGCCGAATATGGGCTGGCCGACCGGGGATTTTCTACCCAGGCAGCGTTCTTTGACTACGACAAGGACGGCGATCTGGATATGTTCCTGATCAATCACTCCCTGCATCAGTATGCCACCGGGGCGGTGGATAATCCCGGCTGGCGCAGGGAACGGCAGCCCGCGTATGAATGCAAACTGTACCGTTGCGACTATGATCCGAAGCTGAAACATGCCGTCTATACCGATGTTTCGGAGGCGGCAGGCATTCATTCCAATGTACTGACCTTTGGGCTTGGCCTGGCCATCTCGGACATCAACAACGACGGGTGGCCCGACGTCTATGTCTCCAATGATTTCAACGAGCCCGACTATCTCTTTATCAACAATGGCGCATCGGTGGGTGGAGGGCCTGTCACTTTCAGTGAACGGCTCAGCGACTGTATGGACCAGACCTCGTTGTATTCCATGGGGAATGATGCCGCTGACTTCAACAATGACGGGTGGGTAGACCTGATGACACTGGATATGCTGCCGGAGGACAATCATACACAGAAGATGCATAGCGGCGCCGAGAACTTTAATAAATTCCAGCAGCTGTTCGGCAGAGGATTTTATTATCAGTATAGCCGTAATATGTTGCAGCAGAACAACGGGGATGGGACGTTCAGCGAGGTGGGGCAATTGGAGGGAGTGTCCAATACTGACTGGAGCTGGTCCGCTCTTTTCTCGGACTTTGACAACGACGGATACAAGGACCTGGTGGTGACAAACGGCTATGTGAAGGACTATACCGATATGGATTTCCTGAAATATTCTGCCGACAAGGCGTTGCGGGCGGGAGGCCCCGGAGGACAGGAAGAGTTGGTAAAGGACGCCATCAGCAGGATGCCATCCAGTCCCAGTGTTACCTATCTCTTTCGCAACACCGGGGGGCATGGTTTTGTAAAGGCTAATAACGACTGGGGTCTCATGCAAAAGACCGTCTCGGCCGGCGCTGCCTATGCCGACCTGGACAATGATGGAGCGATGGACCTGGTCATCAGCAATACAAATGAATATGCGGGTATCTATAAGAACAATGCGCGCACAAGGACCAAAGGCCACTATCTAAAACTGGCGTTGAAAGGCGATCCTGCCAATGGCGCCGGCATCGGGTCCAAGGTCAGGCTGTTTTGTAAGGATACCATCTATTACCAGGAAGCATTCCCCGTCAGGGGTTTTCAATCATCGGTAGATCCTGTGCTGAATTTTGGGCTGGGGGATCATGATAGAGTGGATTCCGTGCTGGTGATCTGGCCGGATGATCGCTTCCAGGTCCTGAGGGAGGTGGCGGCGGATCAGCTGTTACGGATGGAGAAAAAGAATGCCGCCGGCAAATGGGAATATACAAAGCCTGTAACCCCGCTATTGCAGGCCCAGACCCCTCCCGGACCGTCCTATCGGGAAAACGGCTTTAGTGATTTTGATGTACAGCCCTTGCTGTTGAACTATCTCTCGCGCAGCGGTCCCTGTATGGCCAGGGCCGATATCAATAAGGATGGGAGGGATGATATTTTTATCGGCGGCTCGAAAGGGCATCCTGCTCATATATATATACAGTCGGTCGCCGGAGGGTTGCAATTGTCGTCACAGCCTGCCATCGAAAAGGATTCGCTGGGCGAGAATGGCGGGGCTGAATTTTTTGACGCCAATGGAGATGGGGCGCCGGATCTTTTTGTCGCAGGCGGGGGCTATGAGTTTGAGGAAAATGATCCATTGTTGCAGGGCAGGTTGTATCTGAATGACGGCAGGGGACATTTCACCAGAACGGAAGGCGCTGTTCCTGTCTGGCCTGCGAGCGTGAGCGTTGTACGTGCCGCAGATGTGGATGGGGATGGAGACCTGGATCTTTTTTTGGGAGGAAGAGTGATACCCGGCAAATATCCTTTGTCACCCGGCGGTAGGATATGGCTCAACGATGGCAAGGGCCATTTTACGGATGGCACTTCACAGACCATGCCCGGGCTGGAACGGAGCGGTATGGTCACCGATGCATTGTGGATCGACCTGAACAAGGATGGAAGACCTGATCTGGTGACCGTAGGAGAGTGGATGCCTGTAAAAGTATATCTCAACAAAGGTGGACGGCTCGAGGATTCTTCGGAGAAATATATTCATTTCCCTTCGGCAGGGTGGTGGAACTGTATTGCCGCCGCTGACCTGGATGGGGATGGCAGTCCTGACCTCGTGCTGGGCAATCAGGGGTTGAATAACCAGTTCCGGGCCAGTGAAAAGGAGCCGCTGACATTATATTATAAGGACTTCGATAACAATGGGACCATCGATCCAGTCTTTTGTTATTATATAAATGGTGTTTCGTATCCTGCCGTATCGAGGGATGATCTTACCACACAGGTACCGATGCTGAAGAAGAAGTTCCTTGAATATCACGACTATGCAGATGCCGGTATTCAAAATTTGTTCAGTGCGGGCGAACTGAAGGATGCGGGGCCTTTGCGGGCGGAGATGCTGGGCACGATATGGCTGCAGAACAAGGGGGATGCGGGATTAAAGCTGAGGGAGCTGCCTGTTGAAGCGCAGTATGCGCCCGTATAGTCAATAGCGG
>Ga0105237_10000273_pt1 | contig 72474 bp, 64 predicted proteins | sample KBSC24metaG_FD_81520 | JGI IMG/M metagenome (GOLD analysis project Ga0105237, IMG submission 81520) | Corn rhizosphere microbial communities from Kellogg Biological Station, Michigan, USA - KBS C2-4 metaG | ecosystem: Host-associated > Plants > Roots > Rhizosphere > Soil | place: Michigan, USA... | reverse complement strand
TTTATATCGCTCTTTGTTTGTTTGATCCCGACAACTATCGGTGGCCTGTTATCGGCCATCGGTATTGCGGGAATGGACAGGGCGCTAAGGGCGAATGTGATCACCAAATCGGGCAAAGCTGTTGAAACTGCCGGCGACCTTGATGTATTGCTGCTTGATAAAACAGGCACCATCACCATAGGTAACCGTAAGGCCACCAATTTTTACCCTGCAAATGGTGTGAACGAAAAAGAGTTTGTAAAAGCCTGTGTGTTAAGCTCACTGGCTGATGAAACGCCAGAAGGCAAATCTATAGTTGAGTTGGCAGAACAAGGCGCAAATAAACTGGTGACAGTAGCACCCGCAGATTCGGTATTCATTAAGTTCACTGCCGAAACCCGCTCAAGCGGTTTGGATACGCCTGATGGGTTGCGCATTCGTAAAGGCGCGTTTGATTCCATTCGCAATATGGCCATCAAAGCCGGACATACCTTCCCTATTGAAACCGAAGACCGGGTAAAAATAATTTCATCCAATGGCGGTACACCGTTAGTGGTTTCGCAAAACGAGAAGATACTGGGTGTAATAGAACTTCAGGACATTATTAAAACGGGCATTTTTGAACGTTTTGAGCGCTTGCGCAAAATGGGCGTTAAAACCGTAATGGTTACAGGCGATAACCCGCTAACCGCCAAATTTATTGCTGAAAAAGCAGGTGTGGATGATTTTATTGCCGAGGCAAAACCCGAAGATAAAATGAACTACATAAAAGCCGAGCAACAGCAAGGTAAACTGGTAGCCATGATGGGCGACGGAACAAACGATGCACCTGCGCTTGCCCAGGCCGATGTTGGCGTAGCCATGAACAGCGGTACCCAAGCCGCCAAAGAAGCCGGTAACATGGTCGACCTGGATAATGACCCAACTAAGCTGATCGAAATTGTGGAAATAGGCAAGCAGTTATTGATGACACGCGGTACACTGACTACTTTCTCGATCGCTAATGACGTGGCCAAATACTTTGCCATAGTACCTGCACTGTTCATGGTATCTATCCCCGCATTGGGCGCTTTGAATATCATGGGTCTGCACAGTCCGGAATCAGCCATATTATCGGCTGTAATATTTAACGCCATCATCATACCATTGCTTATTCCACTGGCATTGCGCGGCGTGGAATACAAACCAATAGGTGCAAGTGCGCTTTTACGCCGTAACTTGTTAATATATGGCTTGGGTGGTGTGCTTATCCCGTTCATCGGCATAAAATTAATTGACCTTGCCGTGGGCGTATTTTTATAATAGAATATTAAAATCATAAATAAAATGAAAGCGTTTTTCTTACCCGCCATCAAAATATCTGCTATACTAATTGTACTATTATGTGTAGTATATCCATTAGCCATAGCAGGCATTGGCAAATTTGCCCCCGGTAATGGCGATGGTGTAACCGTAACTTATAAAGGCAAGGTTGTTGGCTATGCCAACATCGGCCAAAAATTCACCCAGGATAAATATTTCTGGAGCCGCCCATCGGCAGCCAATTACCAGGCCGATGCAGGTGCAGGATCAAACAAAGGCCCATCGAACCCCGATTATTTAAAAAATGTGGACTCGCTGATCAATGTGTTCTTAAAGCACAACCCGGGTGTAACCCGCGCGCAGATACCTGCCGAACTGGTTACCTCATCGGGTAGTGGCTTAGACCCCGACCTGTCACCGGCCGGGGCACAAATACAGGTAGCGCGTATAGCCAAAGTGCGCAATATACCTGCTGATAAAATTGCAAACCTTGTAGCTGAAAATACCGAACAACCTTTACTGGGATTATTCGGGCCGCCAAAGGTTAATGTATTAAAGTTGAACGTAGCGTTGGATGAAATGAAGTAAGAACTCTTTGTCATCCTGAGCGACAGCGAAGGATCTATTATTAAAGCGACAGATCACCGAGCGCTTGGTACACAAGCGGGAAGATTCTTCGCTGTCGCTCAGAATGACAAAATATTAAAAAGTACTCCGGCTGCTGTTCAAAAACGGTAGCCGGATATGTCGTTTAAAAAGAGATATGCAAACAGAAAAAGAACAATCGGTTGAACATTTCCTTGAGCTGATCAAAAAATCGAGGCGCGGTAAGTTCAAGATCTACATTGGCATGAGCGCCGGTGTGGGCAAAACTTATCGTATGCTGCAGGAGGCACAAACCCTGATGCGTAATGGCATTGATGTGAAGATCGGCTACATCGAAACGCACAAACGAAAGGAAACCGAAGCTCAATTGGCAGGATTAACTATTATACCCCGCCGTAAACTGTTTTATAAAGGAAAAGAGTTGGACGAAATGGATCTGAACGCCATCCTAAACCTGCGCCCCGAAGTAGTGATTGTTGATGAGCTTGCCCATACCAATATTGAAGGCAGCCAAAACGAAAAACGCTGGCAGGATGTATTGGCTATCCTGAACGCGGGTATAAATGTGATCAGCGCGGTAAACATTCAGCATATAGAAAGCCTGAATGAGGAAGTGGAAGAAATAACCGGCGCAACCATCAATGAACGCATCCCCGATAAGGTACTGCAACTGGCTGATGAGGTAGTCAACATCGACCTTACCGCCGATGAACTGATCGATCGCCTGAAAGAAGGAAAAATTTACGATGAGAAAAAGATACCGCTTGCCCTCAATAACTTTTTCCAAACCGAACGCATACTGCAATTACGCGAGCTTGCCCTGCGCGAAGTAGCGCACCAGGTGGAGCGGAAGATAGATATCGAGGTTCCCAAAACAATCAAGTTACGCCCTGAGATATTTATCGGCTGCATCAGTACCAATGAAGATTCGGCCAAGGTCATCATTCGCAAAACGGCGAGGCTGGCATCGTACTACCGCTCAAAATGGTATATACTTTATGTGCAAACCGCGAATGAAAGCAGCGACAAGATAAACCTGGCGTCGCAGCGCCACCTCATTAATAACATGAAACTAGCTAGTCAGCTTGGCGGCGAGGTAATAAAGGTAAAAAGCAGCAACATAGCTAAAAGCATATGGGAAACCGCCGAAAAATACAATGCCACTACCATATGTATCGGCAAACCCCACTTTAAATTTTACCAGCTGGTAATGCGTACCGCTGTGTTCACCCAATTATTAAACAAAATGTCGAAGACAAATATCGACCTCGTAATACTGTCATGAATATAAAAAATAAACTCCGCTTAGGGATCGGATTCCTGTTCTTAACGGCCCTCATCAGCTCAGGTTTAGCTGATTATTATTTAACCCGCTTATCCAACGACTCGAAAGCGATATTGAAGGATAACTACCGTACACTGGTATATGCCAAAAATATCCAGCAGGCGCTGGACGATTCTCCAGCAGGAAATCAATTGAAAAGATTGCAAACTATCGATCAAAACATCAGCAATGAACAACACAATATTACTGAACCTGGGGAAGAGCAATTGGCTGATTCACTACGCTCAGCTTTTGAGGCCTATAAACGGCTAACCTATCCGCAAAGCATTAATGAGCAAAACCTTAAAATACGGGGCTTGCTATACAAAATAATGCAGATTAACATGGCCGCCATTGAACGCAAAAACAATGTTGCAGCCGGTACAGCTGATGGTGCCATTATTATCGTATCGCTTATTGGTTCGCTATGCTTTTTGATAGCCTTTAGTTTTGTAGTGAATTTCCCCGGATATATTGCCAACCCTGTTAAGGAACTGATGCAGGGCATAAGGGAAATATCGAACAAAAATTACAACAAACGCCTTGTTTTCCCGGCCAAGGATGAATTTGGCGATCTTGCGGAAGCCTTTAACCAAATGGCCGCCAAGCTTGATGAGTATGAACACAGTAACCTGGCCAGCATACTTTTTGAAAAGCGCAGGATAGAAACCATTATCAATTCCATGACTGATGGTATTGTGGGTATTGACGACAAACAGTTTATCATTTTTGCCAACAAGGTAGCCTGCACATTGATAGGCATGCCCGAAGAAATGCTTACCGGCCAATACGCGCCAAACATAGCGCTGGAGAACGACCTGCTGCGTAACATGTTGTTCGTTGATCAGGCCAAAATGAAAATTTTTGCCGATGGCCGCGAAAGTTATTTTACCAAAGATGTGCTGGAAGTTACCAATGATTACAAGGTAATTGGTAAGGTGATCATCCTGAAAAACATAACCGATCTGCAACAGTTGAACGATGCTAAAACCACCTTCATCGCTACCATTTCGCATGAATTAAAAACGCCGCTATCATCCATCCGCATGAGCCTTAAGCTATTGGAAGATGAACGTGTAGGTGGCGTAAATAACGAGCAAAAACAACTGCTGCAAAATATTGATGCCGATACCCACCGCCTATTGCAAATAACTGCAGAATTGCTTGATGCAGCACAGGTGGAAACCGGTAAGATAAACCTGAATTTTGGTAGCACACACCCAAAAAACATTGTGAATTATGCGGTAAAAGCCATCCGCTCATTGGCTGATCAAAAAGAGATAAACATAGCCGTGAATTGCCCTGATGCATTGCCAACAGTTATGGCTGATCTGGATAAGACCACCTGGGTACTCATCAACCTGTTATCGAACGCGGTAAAATACAGCCCTGAAAAAGCTGTCATTAATCTTAATGTGAAAAAACAGGGTGGTACGATAGAGTTTTCGGTGAAAGACTCAGGACAGGGCATAGATGAAAAATACGTGGCCCGCATTTTCGAGCGCTATTTCCGTATCCCCGGAGCCGAGGCCGATAAAACAGGTACAGGTTTAGGGCTTGCCATTGCTAAAGATTTTATCGAGGCGCAAGGCGGGAATATCGGCGTTGAAAGCCGCCCCGGTGACGGTAGCCGCTTTTACTTCACCCTTGATATAAATAATTCAAAATCTTCTTAATCCCCTAATTAATAAACAAACAACAAAAACAAACAAAGAAAAATGAATCCCCATCTTAAAAAAGTAACCGCCGCAGGCCTGTTGATAACGCTTGGTATTATTTTCGGCGACATTGGCACGTCGCCGCTTTATGTATTCCAAACCTTAATTGTGGAGGGCGGCAAAGTAAACGAAACACTGGTATTAGGCTCCATATCCTGTATATTCTGGACGCTCACCCTGCAAACCACCTTTAAATACATCGTCATCACCTTGCAGGCCGATAACCGGGGCGAGGGCGGCATATTTTCGCTTTATGCACTTGTGCGCCGTTATGGCAAATGGCTGGCGATACCGGCAATAATAGGCGCGGGCACTTTGCTTGCCGATGGTATTATTACGCCGCCTATTTCTGTTACATCGGCAATTGAGGGCCTTAACAATGTACCGTCATTAGCTTCCTCATTTGTGCCGGGCAGCTGGCTGATCATAGGCATTGTCATAGGTATTATATTGCTGCTTTTCTTCTTCCAGCAGTTTGGAACAAAAGTAGTTGGCTCGGCCTTTGGGCCGGTAATGCTGATGTGGTTTTTAATGATAGGTACTTTAGGAACCTTGCAAATAATGCATTATCCCGAAATTTTTAAGGCCCTTAGCCCATATTACGGCTACAGGCTGTTGATTGGCAACCCCAACATATTAATACTATTGGGCGCCGTATTTTTATGTACCACAGGTGCCGAGGCGCTATACTCCGATCTTGGCCATTGCGGGCGCAGAAACATCCAAATGAGTTGGATATTTGTTAAAACGACCCTGGTACTCAATTACCTGGGGCAGGGCGCGTGGGTTTTAATGCAGCCGGTTAGCAAAAACTTTACTAACGTTAACCCGTTTTACCAGATAGTGCCGTTCCCGCATTTGTTGATGATACCCTGCGTGGCGCTGGCAACGCTGGCAACCATTATAGCCAGCCAGGCGCTTATTAGCGGTTCATTTACACTCATCAGCGAAGCGGTGAGCATGAATTTCTGGCCGCGCATTACTATAAAATATCCGTCGAACATACGGGGGCAGATTTATATCCCGAGCATTAACTGGCTGCTTTGTTTTGGATGTGTGGCGGTAACGCTCTACTTCCAAACATCGGAACATATGACGGCTGCTTATGGCTTCTCCATCACCATAGCCATGCTCATGACCACCATACTTATGTACTACTTTATGCGCTATGTTAAGCATTGGCCAATATGGCTGGTTACTATTATATTGTGTGTGTTTTTGTGCGTAGAGTTTACCTTCTTCGTAGCTAACGCGATAAAACTGCTTAAACGTTTGTTCTTTGTGGTGTTTGAGGTTGGGTTGATATTTACCATGTACATTTGGTTCAAGGCGCGCAAGATCAACAACCGCTTTTTGCATTTCGTAGACTTGAAGGATAAAATACCAATGCTGAATGCCCTTAGCGCCGATGAAACTATACCTAAATATTCGAGCCAGCTCATTTACCTTACCAAAGCTAATAACAGCAAGCAGATAGAAGAAAAGATCATCTACTCTATCATGAGCCGCAGTCCGAAAAGGGCCGATGTGTACTGGTTTATCCATATTGATACCACCGATGAACCCTATACTATGGAATATAGCGTTGACCATATTGAAGAAGGCAAGATCATCCGTGTTGATTTCCGTTTAGGGTTCCGTATTCAGCCGCGCGTAAATGTGCTGTTCCGTAAAGTGGTTGAAGATATGGTGGCAAGGAACGAGCTAAACATCATAAGCACTTACCCATCGTTAAAGCAGTTTAAAGTAATATCGGATTTCAGGTTTGTGATACTGGAAAAATTCCTGTCGTACAACAACCTGTTCAGTGTGTCCGAATCATTTATACTGAACAGCTATTTCAGCATAAAAAAACTGGCACTTTCTGAAGCGAAAACATTTGGACTGGACACCAGCGAAACACATGTTGAAAAGATACCGTTAGTGGTAAAACCCGTAAGCAACATAGCGTTGAAGAGGATCGACCCGGTAACGCTGGAGCATGTAATTTGAGTTGAAAGTTAAAAGTTTAAGGTTGAAAGGCCGGTACCGGGTTATTGCTTTTTTACTTTTAACCTTAAACTTTTAACTCTATTGCCATTTATTCACTACATACCCTACCATTTCCTTTAGGTAGATCTCCCAGCCACCTATCGAGCTGCCATCAGGGACAAGATCAGTAAAGCTAAAATCATTATGCCCGGCCATGATATTGCATGGATATGGTACAACATCGTACCCTTGCTTTTGGAATATCATGAGTGAACGGCGCATATGAAAGTCGGATGTAATGAGCAGGTAAGGGGGTTTTAAACCTGCTTTTTGCAGCATGGTCTTTGAGAATGAAGCGTTCTCGATAGTATTGCGCGACCGGCTTTCGATGAGTGTCAGGCTGTCGGGTATTTTGAACGCAGCGAGCTGGGTCTTCACCCAGTCAGCTTCGCTGAAACCACCCGGGAACAAACTACCATTACCACCAGTGATCATAATATGTGTTGCTTTACCGGTTAACAGCGTTTTTACGCCTTGTATAAACCTGTCGGCCGAGCCATTGAAATAACCCGCGTTGTTTCTGCCAATAGATGAAAAGCCGCCTAATACAATGGCACAGCTATAAACTTTCGTTTCGTTGCCATGGCTGGGGGTAATGCTCCACCAATTAGCAAACTGGTTTAAAAAGAACGGAACCGAAAAAAAGTACAGCATTACCAGCGCTATAATAAAGAAGCGTTTTTTACGCCGGGGGTTTTTAGCCAACAAAGCGACGATGAACAACGCAAAAACCCACAACAGCGGAAAAAGTAAAAAGAGCAATACTTTTGATAGTATAAAGTACATTGGTAATAATTTAAGTACAAAGCCCCCGGCTATTTTTTAAATAGCTAATATAATAGTAATTTGGTTGTGTAATGTTAAGCATTAGCATTGCTGTTACAGCCTCAATTATAAACTTTTAAGCCATGCCAAAAATATTTGTAATAGGTAGTTCTAACACTGATATGGTTGTGAAGTCGGCAAAGTTGCCTGCGCCCGGCGAAACCATATTGGGCGGCCAGTTTTTAATGAACCCCGGCGGAAAAGGTGCTAACCAGGCTGTTGCCGCGGTAAAACTCGGTGCGCCGGTAGTGTTTGCCTGTAAAGTTGGCAACGATATTTTTGGCCAACAGGCCGTGGATGGATTTAAGGCCGAAGGTATTGATGCCACGCATATTATAACAGACAATGAAAACCCATCGGGGGTTGCCTTGATTTTGGTTGATGAAGAGGGGGAAAACAGTATCGCGGTAGCATCGGGGTCCAATGCCAATTTAGGAATTGATGAACTGAAAAACCTTATCGCCGAAATACAAAAAGGCGATATTGTTTTATTACAGCTTGAAATTCCCATTCCTACCGTTGAGTATGCCATAAAAGCTTGTAGCGAAAAAGGTGCGCTGGTTATTTTAAACCCGGCCCCGGCGGCTAACCTTAGCGATGGTGTGTTCCCTTACATAGATATTATCACTCCTAATGAAACGGAGGCTGAATTATTGACCGGTATTGGGGTTAACGACCTGCATAGCGCCGGGCATGCGGCCATATTCCTGCAAAGCAAGGGCGTGAAGAATGTGATCATCACTTTAGGGTCGAAAGGGGCTTATGTGCATAATGCTTCGATACAGAAATTAGTGCCCGCGCCAATAGTTAAGGCGGTTGACTCCACCGCGGCAGGCGATGTTTTTAACGGCGCGCTGGCTGTAGGTTTACATGAGGGGGACGATCTGGAAACGGCCACGCTGTTTGCCTGTACAGTGGCCTCCATAGCGGTGACAAGGATGGGGGCACAGTCCTCGGCACCCAGACGACATGAGTTGTAATACACATTGATTAAATATTCATCATACTTAAAAATTATCCGCTATGTTCATTGTATCATCTTATGCTACGGCTATTATTTTTTGTATCATCACCATGTTTTGCTGGGGCTCTTGGGGCAACACGCAAAAACTGGCGGCCAAAAGCTGGCGTTTCGAATTGTTTTACTGGGATTATGTTTTAGGCATTGTATTGTTCTCGCTCATATCGGCATTTACCCTGGGCAGCAACGGGGCCGAAGGAAGGCCGTTCCTTACCGACCTTTCGCAAGCCGGCAGCAGCAATATACTAAGCGCTATAATTGGTGGTATTATATTTAACGCGGCCAATATCTTGTTTTCTGCGGCCATTTCCATTGCAGGTTTGGCGGTGGCATTCCCCATAGCTATTGGTATCGCGCTGGTACTTGGCGTATTGGTAAACTATTTTGCCGTGCAGCAGGGCAACCCTGCTTTATTGTTTGCAGGGGTGGCATTTGTTATCATAGCCATAATATTAAATGCGGCAGCCTTTCGCAAGGCGGGTACAGGCGATAAAAAAGTTTCGTCAAAAGGGGTTATCATCAGCGTAGTTGCGGGTGTCTTAATGTCGTTCTTCTATCGCTTTATCGCGGCCGCTATGGATCTGGATAATTTTGCTTCGCCTGCTGCAGGTAAAATGACGCCTTATACCGCCGTGCTTGTTTTTTCGGTAGGGATATTGTTAAGTAATTTTTTATTCAACACTATATTGATGAAAAGGCCCTTTTCGGGCGCACCGGTTAATTATGCCGATTATTTTAAAGGAAACTTTAAAACGCATTTAACCGGAATTTTAGGCGGCTTGATATGGGGATTGGGTAATTCATTGAACCTTGTCGCCGCCGGCAAGGCGGGCCCGGCCATATCATACGGCTTGGGCCAGGGTGCTACACTGATAGCTGCTTTGTGGGGTATATTGGTTTGGAAAGAATTTAAGAACGCGCCAAAGGGTACCAATACCTTATTGGGAAGTATGTTAGTAGCGTATTTGGTGGGATTGGGGTTGATCGTATTTGCGAAGTAAAAATCACAGCATCACATTGTTATTTATTTCAAATTAAGATTATGCGCAAAATATTTTTACTATCAACATTAATACTTATAACCACAGCAACCGCCTTTGCCCAGGCACCTGCGCGGCAAGGCAACTGGAAAGAATTGTTAGCCGGCCCAAAAACGTCCGCCGATTTTAACGCATGGCATACACGTATGCTTAACTGGCGCAAAAAGGCAAAAGATTCCATAAATTATAACGGCGATAATTATCATCTGGCGGGATTAAAATGGGCGCAATCCAGCTATATCCAAACTCAGATGATGATTGAGGACCGTTATTTTTATGATCCTGTTAAGGGAAAATATACGGTCGACCGTTATTTGAACGACCTCATTAAACGCTATGGCGGCCTGGATGCGGTTCTGATATGGCCCACTTACCCCAACATTGGCATTGATAACCGCGACCAGTTTGATATGGTGGCCGATATGCCCGGAGGCATAAAAGGCGTGCGGCAAATGGTAGCTGATTTTCATCGCCGCGGTGTAAAGGTGTTTTTCCCGATAATGCCCTGGGACAATGGTACGCGCAACCCCGGCCCTATCGCCCCAAAGCTTACCAAAGAAATGGCTGAGGTAGGTGATGACGGACTGAACGGCGATACGATGTATGGCATACCCGAAGACTTTTTATGGGCCGATAATGGCAGCGGCAAATACCCCTTAGCGCTTGAACCGGAAATAAACCTGAAAACCCTGGATATGCTGCAATGGAACACCATGACCTGGGCGTATTATGATGATTATATTTTTAATCCCGGTGTTAGTTTATATAAATGGCTGGAACCACTCCACCAACCCATTGTGAACGACCGCTGGGCCGACAATAAGACTGACGACCTGCAATATGCCTGGTTCAACGGTATGGGTTATTGTGCCTGGGAAAACATTTGGGGGATATGGAACGGCGTAGCGCCGCGTTATGCCGAAACTATTCGTCGTATGCATATGATCTATAGCCGTTATCCAAACATTTTCCATAGTGAGGGGTGGGAGCCGCATACGCCGGTTTTGCAAATGGGTGTTTTCTCCAGCAAATTCCCCGGTAAGGGACAAACCTTGTGGACATTTGTAAACCGTGATAAAAACGCCAAATCAGGGCAACAGATACAATTACCTTACCAACCGGGCATAACTTATTACGACCTATGGAACGGCGCCAGGTTAAGCCCGGTGCGTAAGGGCAATTCAATAATATTAAGCTTTGCAATGGAGGGATATGGCTACGGTTCGGTACTAGCGGTTAATAAGGCTGAAAATGATTTGCCCGCCTTTCTGTCCAAAATAAATAAAATGGCCAAAATGCCGTTGAACAGCCTGCCTAACCAATGGCAATTTTTGCCGCAGCACTTGGTAAGCATACAGCCAACCGCGCCGCATAAAACAGCGCCAGCTGGTATGGTGCTGATACCCGCCGCCAAAAACTTTAAGTTTGATGTAAAAGGTGTGATGATAGAAGGTGACGATATACCGAAGGGAGTTGATGTACAATACCCGTGGGAAAAAACCGCCGGGCGGGTGCATCATCATGTAATGGATATAAAGTCGTTTTATATTGACCGGTACCCGGTTACCAATGCGCAGTTTAAAAAGTTTTTAGATGCCACACATTATCAGCCTAAAGACGCGCATATTTTTTTAAAATACTGGAGTAAGAGCAGCTATCCAAAGGGTTGGGATAATAAACCTGTTACCTATGTAAGTATTGAAGATGCCCGTGCCTACGCCAAATGGGCAGGGAAGCGACTGCCGCATGAATGGGAGTGGCAATATGCCGCGCAGGGAATGGACGGGCGGCTGTATCCATCGGGCAACCAATCCGACTCAACGATTATACCCCCGCCTGATAAGAACCGGGCCATGCGCGAACCTACAGATGTTGATGCTTGTAAAGAGCAAAGCCCATTCGGGGTGCGCGACCTGGTGGGCAATGTTTGGCAATGGACGGATGAATATACCGACGACCATACCCGCGCGGGCATCCTGCGTGGCGGGAGCTATTATCATGCGCAAACCAGTATGTGGTATTTTCCCCAGGCACATAAATTGAATGAACACGGGAAGTATTTACTAATGTCGCCGGGAAGGGACAGGGCGGCGACGCTGGGGTTTAGGTGTGTGGCGGATAGGTGATCTATTCCGTGCCTCATTGCTGTAAGGGGTACGTAATTCGCATTAATAGCGCAAGTCTTGTGGGCTGCATGTGTAGTGGGCAGACTTGTGCTTATGTCTCAGCGCCATTGAGGATGTATATTAAAAAGATCAAATCCCCCCTCTTGTTGGTGTTGTCACCATAGGTGTTATAACCAACAAGACCCATCTACAGTTCCTTATTTATCTCATCCAATAAATATTCCTTCTTATCATCCGAATACTCCCAAAACATCACCCCTGCCATATGGTTCTTCCGCACAAATTTGCACTTCTGTTTTACAGACCATTCATCATCAAACGTTATAAATTGTTTGGTAATGGCATTATATAGGTAAGGCGCTTTGGCTGGCCTGTCTTTATAATACTTAAACCCATTTTGATTTACCAGGCTGTCCTTTATGCGTGTATACCCCCCCACACGCCAGCGGTCGGTAGCCTTAACGGTGGTTATGCCCAGGCCATATTGATTATTATCGCCTACATCAGCGCCATGCCCATAAAACGCCACACCCATTACCAGCTTGTTCATGGGTACACCTGCGGCATTAAAATCAGCTACTGCCTGCGCGGCATATTCGTTCGAAGTGTATTTTTTTGAGGCATATAAATTAGTATGGTGTATGGCCATATTGTCACGCTGGTAATCGTAGGTCATCAGGTTTACATAGTCAAGGCATTTGCCTACTTTATCCATTTCAGTATGCTGTAAAAAGTTTTTAAAGCCTGCTACTGCTGCGGTTAACAGCATTTTACGACCGATTTCCTTTTGAACGCTGTCTAAACCCTCCCTTAAAGCCTGGAACATTAAGGTGTAATTCTGCTTATCCACATCACGGTAAATATTGCTATCGCCTTTCATGGTGGGGTATTCCCAATCTATGTCAATGCCATCCAAATTATACTGCCTTACCAGGCTCACGGCACTGGCCGCAAATGCTTGCCGCGAGGTATCGGACAACACCGCGTCCGAAAAATTCTTACTCCAAGTCCAGCCGCCTATCGAAATTACTATCTTAAGGCCGGGGCTCTTTTTCCGCAAACTTGTTAAATACCTGAGATTGATGGTATCCGTTTTGCGGTTTGTTAGCCATGCGCGGTTGTGCTGCACATCAACAAAAGCATAATTAATTACGGTGAGCTTTGAGGCATGTACCATGGTGGTATCAATTAAACCACGGTATCCGCCTACGTAGCCTATTATAGCATATTTGCCGTGCTTTTGGGCTTGGCAATAGGCTGTTCCTGCAAAAAATAAAACAGACAGCATCAACCCAAAAAGAACATATCTTTTTGAAAAATGGATGTATATCATATACTTAAACTTTCAGTCGTAATCGTTTCTTTTCCATAAGGCCCACTAGCGCTATAATAATGAGGCCCGTTGCCATTGAGCGTATCAAACCACCCATACCGCTGTTAAAAAATGAAGGATAGCGTACATGCAGCAACTCAAAAAGCGATACCTGCAAATAGGGTATTAAATAACAGGTAAGTGTGCTTGTGCCTGCCGGGCGAATGATCCTGAACCAGTTTATTTTACCTTTAATATCAACCAGGTAAATAAAAAATTCGAACATTAATATAGTGATACCGCTGCAAATAAACACCCAGGCCGGGGTTGAACGTATTTTTGATATACCCTGTGCATAAGGGCGTATCAGCAGCCCGGCGATAATTAATCCTGCCCCTAAAATTGCAAAAAGGAGCCACATGCGCTGCGTTTTTTCGATCTTCACCAGGTGCGCGTATAAATTGGTAATTACTATACCCCCCATAGTTAACGCAACTGAATCGGCATCTCCGATCAGGAAAACCCCGCCATGCCAAACTGTATGGAACAATATATTTAGCGCAGCAAATATTATCCAGACAACAATAAGCATGTTCAGCTTTCCCTTAACCAGCACATATAAAATGGCGCATACAATATACGACCAGCCTATAATACCCAATATGCCCCACCATGATGGATGCATGATCCGGAGGTGCTCCCCGGTGCTGCTTTTGCTGTATAAAAAGGCCATGGCTAAAAGCGCAGCCAACCCTATACCCTGCAATACATATTTTTTTGCGCGGGCCATAGTATCGGGGTAATCAAGCCAGATGAGGAAGAAACTGAGGGTAATTATTATTTCCCACACCGCTTTTGGTAAAACTGCCGCCGAATTATATTCCTCAAGGTTAACGTGGTAAAAACCCATGATGATCAGGGCCGCGCTTCGCAAAAGAATGTAAATAAACAACTGTTTTATGGTATCGCCCTTACTGATGCGGTTATTTATAGCAAGCGGAATAGATAAGCCTACAATAAATAAAAAGCAGGGAAATATGGTATCGGCAAAACCCATCCCGTCTTCATATTCCTTTGCATGGTCGAGCCACGAGGGGATATGGTTTACACCACTTGCATCATTCACAAATATCATGAGCAGCATGGTAAGCGCCCGTAACACATCAATTGACAGCAGCCTTTTTGGGAGTTGTTTCATAATTGGGAATAATTACATGGTTATATCAGCAAGTTACAAACAATTCGGAAATGTAAGATAGTGATAACCCGCTTTACTTTTTATACTGTTTATTAGATTGTTACATTTTGTTAATGCTTATTATCAATAAGTACAAAAAAACAATATCTAAGTATAAAATAATATTTATGTAAAAGGCCTATATGTTCTACCGGGTAATTAAGCTTTGCTGCCGCTTTGCTTATATATGCTTTCAAAAACTGCTGTTCAGTGTTACTTAATGTATCGGGCTGCTGGCGCTGCCTTGCCTTTAATATTTGGCCTGGCGGGTAATCACCATTATCAAAAGAACTGTTCGTTTGTGCTGGTAAGCCCGCCACAGTGGCCCGGTTAAGTATGCCTGGTTCATCGATATGGAGAAATGAAGCCAGCTGTTTAATAGTTTTTTGCGGATCATCGCAAAGCTCCTCATACCGTACCAGCATAAGGCGCGGGTCAGCAGCATATTCGGCAGCAACGGTAAACGACATTTTCATGTCGCGCAAAACACCACGTAAACTAACCCCAGGCTCCATCTTCTTACGCGAGGCCAGTATGCTAACAGGGTCGCGTACCACATGTATTATTTGGGCCGATGGCATTTCGCGCCATATTCTTTTTATATATCGTTCATTAACCGGGGTTTTATCCACCCAAAATTTGGCGCCGATATTATTGGTGCAGCTGGCATAAGCCAATACAACAGCCGTATGCGGCCATTGTGTGTTTTCGTTTTGTTTAAGCAGCGCCCACCAGGCCATAAGGTACCGCGCAAAATTAACGTATGGCGAACTTATGTCCGTACTCCTGCCCAACAGCCAATATGGCGGCTGGTTAATAGGGTTGGCCAGCCTGCGCAGCCATTCTTTTCCCAAAAATGCCATCCGTTCACGTTCAGGCAGGGTTTTCAACTTAGCTTCAAGATTGGTATAATAGGTGCCTTCAGATGGCAGCACCACCAGGTCGGGGTGGCCGTCTAAAATATTCCGCACCAATGTTGTACCGCTGCGGTGCACGCCAAAAATAAAAACGGGATGTGCAGCGAGGTCATGTCCACTGGTCAATGTCTCATCAGAAAGCGGCATCGGACCCAGTTGTCCGGCTTCATCCCAAACGATATCCGCCCATGCTTTTGCAGCATTTATTAATTCAGCCGGCGGGCTTGTTGTAAGGCGCTTTGCAGGCAGCAGGGCATCAAGATTTTGTTCAGCTTCAGTTATTTCTGATGACATGGCGTAATGTGGGAAAACCGGCAACTGTTTAATAACGGCTGGCGCCCGGTAAACGTTGCCTGTTGAATGAAAACCAAACCTTATAATCAATAATATCGTTTTACCGTAATCAATAACACCCGCAGGATATAACGATAGCAACTGCACCAATTAACCAGCGTACTACATTTGTATAGTTATTTACCATTCAATCAATAACAAACTTAGCGCACCATGACACCGGAAAAATCAGCAATAATATCGCCTGAACAGGCATTATTTTATAATGATAATGGGTACCTGTTACCCAACCTCCCTTTATTTAGTAAGGAAAAATTTGAGCGCCTGTTTGCCATTTTTGAAGAACACCTGGCCAATCGCGGCGATCTGCGGCCCGATGAAATGAACGCCCCGCACTTAAAAGATGAACGCCTGTTCGAATTTTTATTGGCCGATGAGGTAATAGACGTAGTTGAACCGCTAATAGGCCCCAACATTGGTTTATGGAGCAGCGGCTTTATTTGTAAAGAACCCATGACCGGCAAACCTACCCCCTGGCATGAGGATAGCGCCTACTGGGAAGGCCGTTTTGACAGGTTTGATGGTATTGCCACCATTTGGCTGGCCATTGATGAAGCTACAAAGGAAAATGGCTGCATGGGCGTTGTACCTGGCACGCACCGTAACGGTTTTTCGGAGTATGAGGACATGGGCACCGATCACAAAATATTCAACCGACAGATAAAAGGCGACAGCATAAATGAAGATGATGTAGTGTGGTTCGAGTTGAAAAAAGGCACCTATTCGCTCCACGATTCGCGCATAATACACGGCGCTAACGCCAATACCAGCAACACCCGCCGCACTGGCTATACCATGCGCTATTTTAATACCGACATGGTATTTAACCGCGAACACCCAAGCAATAAAGACAAAAAGATTTATCATGCCCGCGGCGGTAACAGGGGTAATAATCCGTTAGAGCCCCGCCCAACCCTCCCCCGCAATGAGGGCTTTAAAAAGTCTCTCCTACCGGGGGAGATTTAGAGGGGGCTTTTATATATTTGATTTCATGAGTACCCGCTTCTTATTACGAGAATTTATTGGCGAAGATGATTCCTTCCACATAGCGCGGGTAACTATTCATTCCCGGTACGATCTGTCGCTCCATACCCACGATTATGCCGAAATATTCTGGATAGAAAATGGCAGTGGCCATCATATCATCAACGGGCAAAAGGTGCCGTTAAAACCCGGTAATTTAGTAATGATACGCCCGGATGATGAACATACCTTCACCTCATCAGCACCGGGGTTAACCATCATGAACCTGGCTTTCCCGGCTGATACGCTGGACTATTTGCAACAACGGTATTTCAGTGATCATAATTCTTATTTCTGGATAAATACCCAACTGCCGTATCATACCTCATTAGATATGGCACTAATAAGGCGTATATCACAAAAATGCGAGAAGACCTGGAAATACAAAAAATCAAAATTCTACCTCGATACCCTGCTGCTCTTTATTTTTGGTTTGATAGCTGCCAATAAAGACCTGGAGGTAGACGATCAAATACCCGCGTGGCTGCACAACGCCATACAGGATTATACTACCCCTGAATTATTTAAACAGGGCCCTGCAGGATTTGCCGCTTTATGCGAAAAGAACATCGACCATGTGAACCGGGTTATACGCGCGGCTTATAACAAAACCCTTTCAGAACTAGTTACGGAATTGCGCATGGCCTTTGCCGCCAAACAACTATCCATGACTAATAACCCCATTAAAGTTATTTGCAACGATTGCGGCTTTGCCAACCTGGGCCACTTTTATAAAACTTTTAAAGAAACCTTTAACCAAACGCCAACAGCATATAGGGCAATGAGTCAGACGATAGTGTAAGGAGTGATTTTCTGATCACAATACACCTTATTCATTTCGATGAGCCTGAAAGATTTCTCTTCATACTTCTTCGAATTGACATAGCTAACTCCTAAAACAAAAAACCTTTTAAATAAGTATTTGCATTTTCACCCCAGTCTTTCATTACCGACTGCAGGATGGTTTTCAAGCCGGCGTTATTTACCGGCTTTCCTTTTTTAGGTGCTAATATGGCATTATCTGGGAGGGTGCTATCGGTTACCTTGGTGGCTACCCATATCAAATTTTCGTGGGGCAGGGCAACTTCCAGTATCATACCCGGCAAGCCGTTGAATGATTCGGGGCCACCCGAAACATGTATCTTGTCGGTATAAAAAGCAACTACATAAATAGAATCCATCATCAGGCCGTTGGCGCGTCTACAGGTATAACCAGCTATATCACGGGTTTCACCGGTTATTTTCCATTTTATCTTTCGCGCGGTATCCTTAACCAAAAAGGTTTGTTCATATACTTCTTTCTGAGTTGTGCTTTGGTTGGTTGTAAAATCGGTATACACGGTATTTTTCTGCCCAGACATAGGGCCGTTGAACCACCCCCCGGTTGGGCCATCGGATTTTATGGGCGTGAATAATGATTTCCCGTTGGCAAAATTTAATGTGCTTTTAAGCACTTCAAATTGCGGATGGTTCTTTTTAAACTCCTCAAATGCCGGGCGCGAGAACATTTCATTATCCTTGTTTATGCCCTTTTCAATAATCGCGTACATGTTTATAGTTTTATTATACTCGATGGTGCCCGAAGTAGTAAAATGCTCATGCTGGGCAAATAAATTATCCGCCAAAAACAACATGCAGCCAAGTGTAAATAATATCTTCTTCATTTTTTGCAATTATTTTTTTGTTACGCTACCGCCCATGTGATTAAAATCCCATGAAATGGAGAGCATGAAATATCTTTTTATACTGGTATAACTGCTTTGGTTAATAGTATTGCCGTCGGCATACCTGCTAAAGCCTACGTTTTGGTTCAACAGGTCGTTCCCGCTTATGGCAAATTTCAGGCTTTCATCTTTAAAAAATGTTTTGGCCAGCGTAGTATTCAATATCAGCTTCGAAAAATCCTGGTTAAACGATTGTGTTTTGCCTGTAAACTGGTAATTAGCATCGGAATAAAGCTGAAATTTTAGCGGCAGGAATACACTAAAGTTACCGCGGCCGCTATAACCAATACCATTATTATTTACATTAGCCTGTAACGACGATTTGCTTACGGTATAATTAGGCCCGAAGAAAAAGTCGAAACTATACTTCTTTACCACATACTTACTTATCCTTAATGAACCGTTATAGCTATGTGAATCGGAAGCATTCAGCGCCCCGTTGGTGTAATTGTATGATGTATTGCCATTAGCGCCCAGGTCAAGCCCTATGTTAAAGTCTGTTTTACCTATATTAATTTTTCGCCCTGCATACATGCCCCCATAAAAACCGGTTTGCGCTTTATTAATGTTTACCGATTGGTAAATAGTTTTACCCGTGGCAATATCGGTTGAGGTGTTGCTTACTATGGGGTTGGTAGTATATGAATAGCTACCATAGAAGTTGATATCCTGTGAGCTTAAAACCTTATATGAATAATAGTTAACGCTTATATTATTATTAAATGATGGTTTTAGGTTAGGGTTACCCACCGATTCGTTAAGGTTATCGGTATTATCAACCACCGGCTGTAACTGCTCAATAGTTGGCTGGGTGGGGCTACCATTATAATTTATGCGGAGCGAACCCTGCTGCGAGAACCGGTATTGATAGGTAGCCTGTGGCAGCCAGTCGATAAAATGCCGCTTAAAGCTGTTACCATTAAACTCGTTGATTTGGGTATAGCTTACATCCGCTACTTTGGTACCAAAGTTAAACGTGGCTTTATCTTTTTTATAATTAATAATAGCGCCCACCTGGTTCGATATTTCGTTTAATTTATAGTCATTACTCAGCGTATCGTTCAGGCTGTTATATTGGTTTACGGCGGTGCTGTCGTAGGTGCGCCTGTTGGATATACCGTTATTCAGGCCCAAACCGTAATTAACAATTAAACTGAACCGTTTGGTTAAGGGCTCGGTATAGGTAATGTTTGATTTTAATTGCGAACTTTTAGTATTCAGTGTTTTTAACTGATCTGTTATTTGTGTGCTATCGCTCACACTTTTGGTATAAAAATCCGTTCGCGCCTTTAAGTAGCCTTTAGAGTCGCTTTGATTATACGCTTCGCTTACCAGCCATGATAGCGTGCGGCCCGTTTTTTTAAATTTTTTAGTGTAGAACAGGCTGCCGTCGAATACTTTTTGATTAACGTGGTTTGTTACTTGTCGCTTGTTATTATTCAGCGTGTCGCCGTTTACAAAACTGGTTGAAGTATTATTTTCGATCAGGTCGCTGTGCTTATCGGTACCGTCAATCGCAAATTTTAAGGTTTGAGTGGTATCCAGCTTTATTTGGTAAGTAACGTCAAGCTTTTGCCTGAACATATATTTATGATAATCCTGGTGCGAGGTGGTGCGGATAATGCTATCACCCGCCGCTTTGCCTAAACTGCTTATAGTAGTATCAGGGAAGTTTTGCTGCACAATATTATCATTGGTGCCATTCACCTGTATCGACCCTATTTTGTAATTGGTATTGATGGTTTCTTTATCTTTGTTCCATTTGCTGTCGTAATGCAAACCTCCGCTACGGGCCAGTGGGAGGCCCTGCCCGCCGTAATGCCCGTCGAATGAATCCAGGTCATCGCCCCCGCCACCGAAAAATATCATCACCCCGCCATCGTCGCCAACCATCACATTGCTTGATGATAACCCCGCTTTTTGCGAATCTTCCCAACCCAGGCCGGTTGTTCCGTCATTGCCTAATGTACCATAAACTGAGAACTTCTCGTTCGCTTTAAACTTGTTGTATAGTAGCTCGCCTTCATAATAGCCATTGGTACCTATACCTGCATTAGCTTTGCCAAAATAGCCATCTTTTTTATCGGCCTTTAATTTTATATTGATGGTTTTGTCTTTCACGCCATCATCAATACCTGTAAATGTAGCCTGATCGCTTTTTTTATCATAAAGCTGCACCTTATCAACCATATCGGCGCGTATGTTTTTGGTTACCAGGGTAGGGTCATCGCCAAAAAATTCTTCTCCATCAACCAATACCTTGTTTACCGTTTGGCCCTGCGCGGTAATTTTACCGTCCTTATCCACTTCGATACCAGGCAATTGCCTTAGTAAATCTTCTACTTTATCATTGGGCTGTATTTTATAGGCCCTGGCGTTAAACTCAGTGGTATCGCCTTTTATTTTTATGGCGGTCACTTCACCCTTAACCAATACATCGGCTAACAGACGCGATTTCAGTATCATAGCTATTTTGCCAAAATCAACTGATGTTTTTGCAGAATCGAGGCTGAAATTATCGGTATAATCCGCATAACCGGGATAGGTTACCAGCAGTAAGTATTTGCCTTTGTTTAATTTGTTTATGTTGAATGAACCATTGGCTTCGCTCCATGTAAAAGCACGCAGAATAGAGTCTTTAGCATTTAATACGGTTATAGTTGTACCTGCAAGGTTAACTTTTTCGGCAGTATCTGCCACCATGCCTTTAATAGAATAAGATGGTGTTTGACCAAACGAGTAAAAAGCACAGGCGCATAATAAGGTTAGGGCCAGGAGTATAGGTTTCATTGTAGTGATTTGGTGACCCTAAAGTATAACTAACCTTTTAGGTGTGCAAATACTTTAACGTTTATTAACAAAAATGACACAGCACTAAAAATCAAAAAAATGCCCTACAGTACATAAAATAAGTGTTTTTCAACGGGAACAGGTATTAGGGCAATGAGCAAATTAATTTTTAAGCAAATGTTAAGGTTTGTTAAAAGATGTTAAGTGCCAGCCGATTATAAAAAATTAGCCCGAATTTTCCATTGTTAAATATGATGAAAAACCTTACTCCTCCCTTATTATGAAATACAATAAGATCAATAACCTGCTGGGTTGGCTTTGTTTCGCGATAGCCTCCATTACCTACATCCTTACACTGGAACCATCCGTAAGTTTTTGGGATTGCGGCGAATTTATTGCCTGTGCCTACCGCTTACAGGTATCGCATCAACCGGGATACCCCATGTTTGCCATGTTGGGCAAAGCGTTCTCTCTGCTATCGTTCGGTAATAGTGCCAAAGTACCTTATTTTACCAATATGGGTTCGGCGCTGGCCAGCGGGGCAACTATTATGTTCCTGTTCTGGACAATTACAGCAATGGCAAAACGCCTGTTTGCCAGCGGGCAGGAGCAGTTGGAACGCGCGCAGGTAATATTAATAATGGGCGCCGGTTTAGTTGGCGCGCTGGCATTCGCTTATACCGATACGTTTTGGTTCTCGGCAGTTGAAACTATCGTGTTCGCATGGTCGGCATTATGTACGGCCCTGGTTTTTTGGGCGATATTGAAGTGGGATGCCCATGCCGATGAACCCGGTGCGGATAAATGGATCATATTTATTGCCTATGTTATCGGCCTTTCCATCGGTATCCACCTACTGAACCTGCTCACTATACCGGCATTGGTATTGGTATATTACTTCCGCAGGTATAAAAACATCACCACAAAAAATGCCATCATAGCATTTATCATAAGCATAGGTATTTTAGGGCTGGTGCAATATGGTATAAGGGGCTATACTGTTGAAGGCGCGGCATATTTCGATTTATTTTTCACCAACACACTCGGCTTAAGTTTTAACAGCGGTGTAATCGTATTTTTTGCCTTGCTCATTGGTGGGTTGGTATATGGCGTACGTTACAGCATCCGCCACAAAAAACCGATGCTGAACCTGGCATTTTTATGCGTTATATTTATTTATTTTGGGTATGGGTCGTTTGTTTACATCCCTATCCGGGCTACGGCGGGCACTAACCTCGATAATTATCATCCTGATAACGCATTTACATTGTACGGCTATTTGAACAGGATACAATATCCTGCATCGCCATTAGCATACGGCCCTTATTTCGACGCGAAAATTACTGACGAGAAGGATGGCCAAACACTTTACGCTAAAGGCAAGAACAGGTACGAAGTAAGCGGAAAGCAAACAGAATATGTTTACGACCACAATACTATTTTGCCGCGCATATTCAGCAACGACCCGCAGGATATACAATTCTACCGTCAATGGTTGCAGCTAACTGATAACCAGTCGCCCACGTTTGCCGATAATATGAAATTTATGTTCAGCTGGCAGATGTACCAAATGTATTGGCGCTACTTTATGTGGAATTTTGTGGGCCGGTATAATGATGATGATATTGCCGGCCAAACCGATATGAACGGCATTGGCGGCAACTGGACCAGCGGGTTGTTCGATGGGGCTAAACATCTGCCCAAATCCATCACCACTAACGTAACTTACACGCCGCTTTATGCATTGCCTTTAATTATAGGGCTGATAGGCATGTTCTACCATATCAAACGCCGCAAAAAAGACGCACTGATCATAGCGTTGCTGTTCTTTTTTACCGGGTTGGCGATAGTTTTATATGTAAACCAGGGCAATATCCAGCCGAGGGAACGGGACTACTCGTACGTGGGTTCGTTTTATGCCTTTGCTATTTGGATAGGGCTGGGTGTTATCGCGTTAGCAAATTTCGCACAAAAGAAAATGAACGCGCAATATGCAGCAATAGTGGCGACAGTAATTTGTGTTATAGCAGGGCCAATACTATTGGCCAGCAAAGAATGGAAGGACCACGACCGTTCAACGAAATGGACGGCGCATGATATGGCCTATAATTACCTTATCTCGTGCCCTAAAAACGCCATTTTATTCGATTATGGCGATAACGATACCTATTCGCTATGGTATGATCAGGAAGTTGAAAATATACGCCCCGATGTACGTATTGTGAATCTGAGTTTATTGGGAGCCGATTGGTCGGTAAAACAAATGCAGCGGAAAATTAATGAGTCGGAGGCTTTGCCCATTACCTTGCCTTTTGATAAATATAAGGCTGGCGTACGTGATATCATCCCTTATAATGATGCTAAAATACCGGGGGCTGTGGAAGTGAAGGATGTTTTTGATTTTATCACGTCGGATGACAGGCGGACGCAGGTAGAATATGAAAATGGCACCATCAGTAATTACCTCCCGACAAAAAATCTGAAAATGACCATCAATAAAGATGAAGTGGTAAGCAATAATGTGGTAACGCCCGACCAGAAAGGTATGCTGGCTGACACCATGAAATGGACTTTCCCTCCAAATTATATAACCAAAGACAATTTAGCCATACTGGACATACTGGCGCATAACCACTGGAAAAGACCTGTATGCTTCGTAACATCTATACCTGAGGAGCAAAAGGTGGGGCTGCAGCCTTATTTATATAAAGAGGGCTTTGTTTACCACCTGATACCATTTAAATCCGACCCAACTATTACCGACCAGCGTGCGAAAACCAACAGCCTGGTGATGTATAATAATGTGGTGAACAAATTTAAATGGGGCAACTATAAAAACGCAAAATATCTTGACCAGCAATCATCGGCTTTATTTTACCCGCAGTTGCTTACCATGTTTGATGACCTTACACTCGGCTTAATAAAAGATAAACACCCAGACCTTGCTCTAAATGCCCTGCATAAAATGGACAGGGAACTCCCCGTGCAATTAACCCCGCATTTGGGCGCGGCGCAAAGTAAAATATCATTGGCCGACACCTCATACAAACTTAATGAGCTGGCATTAGGCAATAAATTAATGAACAGTGTTGACGGCTACCTTACCGATCAACTTGATTATGCCTATAACCAAATGCAAAGCAATAATGCCGTTGATGCCCGCAGCGTACAGGTAAGTGTATCGTTTTTGAATGGAATGGTAGGGATAACCAAAAACGCACATCAAACGCAACTTAGCGATAAGCTGATAGCCCAGGTTAATGACTATGCAAATAAGTTTGGGAGTATTTTGAGGTGATGGTGCGAGTTCGGCTATCTGGCTAAAGCCTGAAAGCATTGTTAATTGATCCGTCCCATAAATGGGACGGCAATAAAGATTCAAATATTGCTGTTGACTTTAAATAATTCGGCTCATAAGTTCCACGTCGATGAAATCAATTATTGCCGTTGACTAAAGTCAACGGATGATATTCATCACAAGAACAGGCTTTAGACAAACCATCCCTCTTGATACTTGATACTAACTACTTGATACTAAATTACGATTTCTTAACCGCAGCTTCCAATTCAGCCATTTTCGGGGCTTTTTCAAAGGCTTTTACCAGTTTGCCTTTGTGGTCATATATCGCGATGTAAGGCGTGGTACTGATATTGTAGTAGCGTTGTACTACATAGTTAGGATATTCGGTACCCATCATAATGTTGGGGTATGCGGCAAAGTTATAATCACGGTAAAATTCCTTCAGCATTTTCAGCATATTGGTTTGGGTGAAGGTTACCATTAGTATTTGTATATTTTTAAACTTTGCCATTTCCGGTTTCATTTCATACATCAGGCGCTGGCAATGGCTGCAATCAGGTGCGAAATAGATGAGCATTACCGGCTTATCTTTTTTCAAATTGGCATTGGTAAGATAGGCGCTGTCCTTTGTTAATATTTTAAACGCCGGCAATTTTTCAATATTGGCTGCAGGCAGCTTTTCGGGGCTGGTGGTTTGCGCCTGGCTGCAGCCTGCTGTTATTATGAGGCTTAAAAAAAAGAATATTTTTCTCATCGTTGTTATATTATCCATAGGGCATTTCGAAAAGCATAGATACGACATTTTTACTTTTCGAGCAACTCCAGTTGCCATGCTATTTGCTCTTCAGTTATAGGGAATAACGCATTATTATTAATTGTATGTTGCACCGCTGTAAATAAATGTTCATAGCAGCCTTTTTGCGATGGAACCCACTCAACCGTTTTCTGGTTATCAGCGCCCATGGTTACCAGTTTGCCCTCATTTCCGGCAGGTTCAATGCCATAAGAAGGGTCGGTTGGCAGCATACCTTTGTCAAGCTGTTCTTCCTGCACGTCAGTGCGGTTTTTTATAAAGCTGCCTACGGTTCCGTTAATAATAAATCCTGGAGTTTGCTCCACAGTCAACAGGCTCGATGTTAAGTACACCTGCAACCCATGCGGGTAGGCCAAACGGAAACTAAAATAATCGGGCACTTCCGAATTTTCGCGATGTGTGGCCGTTACTTTATCAAATGATAGTGGCTTGCCAAACAGGCTGATCGCATTATCAACCAGGTGCGCACCAATGTCGTACACTAAACCATTGGCGGGCATATCAGCCTTTTCTTTAAAAAGTTTTGGCCCGATAGCCGCCCTATACCTGTCGAGTCTGAAATGTACCTCTATCAACTCACCCAGTTTACCGCTTTCAATTACTTCTTTTACCGAAATAAAACCGCTATCATACCGGCGGTTCTGATAAATCATTACATGGCGGTTAACCTCGCGGCTCAAGTCGAACAATTGTTTAACCTCGGCGCTGGTAGCAGCGGCAGGCTTTTCTATCAGCACATGTTTGCCGGCGCGCAGTGCCTGCACAGCATTTTCAAAATGCAGGTAATTTGGCGTATTTACTACTACCAGTTCAATTTCGGGGTCATTTATCAGTTCATCAACACTGTTATAGCTAATGATGGCAGGGTATCTTTTCGCGGCTTTTTTTTCATGGCGCTCAACAACCGCCTTTAATTTAAAGGCAGGATCGGTGCTTAAAAACGGGGCGTGAAAAATGCGGCCCGACATTCCGTAGGCTAATATCCCGGTAATAATAGGTTTCGACATAATATTATACTAATGCCACGAATTTAGTTGAATTGCATGAATCATTGCAGGCAATATTATTAATTCGTGTAACAATTTTATCGGCCCATGCTATCATGTATTGCATTTATGGCATCGAGATGTTTTTGCAGCACGGGCAGTGTTTTTATAGCGTAGTTTTTCAGGTCGGGGTCCTGCAGCCTACTGCTGGCATCGGCAAATTTCTTTACGCCTTCCTGGTGATCGGCTATCATAGTGGTTATATATACCTTGTCAAACTCATTGCCGGTCTTTTTCGAAAGTTCGACGATCAGTTTTCGCCCGCTCGAATCGGGTATAGTGGAAAGGTTAAGATTTTTAGCTTTTGACAGGATCATCAGTTTAGCGTTTGCCTTTCCATGATCCTTTACCATCATCACCCCAAAATTTTTAACTTTTTTGTCTTTCCCATTTTTTATTGCAAGCTTGCCCAGCTCCACTTCGGTAATATTGCCGTTTGCGGCATCAACCGCAAAATCCGAGTCAGATTTATCAACCGCTAAATTTAATGTTGATGTAGTATCCGTGTCCGCAACAATACTGTCGCTGTCATCAGCTGAACCTGTTAACGGCGAGCTGCGATGGCACGCCTGCGTTGTAAAAACGGCCAGCAATACAACTATTATCACCCTTAAATTTCTCATAACTTTTATTTAGAGCCAGGAAGCGAGAATCAAGGGTCAAGACAAAAAATGATCCTGAGTTAATTACCGAACTTGTATATCGCTGTTTCCCTGGCTCTTGATCCTGTATTTTTGGTTCTAATTTAATATATGATTAACACAACTCCCTGCCTGCGGTTTTATTGTTATAATTCTACGGTTAATATAGGTTAAATTGTTGTGTTGTATTAAGTTTTATTATTTTTGCGGCGACTAAACATAAACAATATGGATTTTCCTGCAACACTAAAGTACACAAAAGACCACGAGTGGGTAAAAATTGATGGCAATGAGGCCACTATAGGTATAACCGAATTTGCACAACGCGAACTGGGCGATATTGTTTATATAGATATCCCTTCAGTAGGCAAGGAAGTTGCGAAGGAAGATACCTTTGGAACTGTAGAAGCGGTAAAAACCGTATCAGATCTTTTTATGCCTGTTGATGGTACCGTTACCACTGTAAACCCCGCGCTTGACAGCCAGCCCGAACTGGTAAATAGCGACCCTTATGGCGAAGGCTGGATGGTTAAGGTTACCCTTAAAAACGCTGCTGATACCGACGGCCTGTTATCTGCCGATGATTATAAAGCTATTGTAGGCGAATAAAGTGAAAACATTATTAAAATATTACTGGCCCACTATTTTGTGGGCCTTATTTATTTTTACGCTTTGCACCATACATCTGGGGCCCGTTACCGAGTCGCCATTGTTTTTCCCGGGGTTTGATAAGCTGGTGCATTGCGGTTTCTTTTTTGTGCTAGTGGTTTTTTATTGTAATAGCCATATCAGGCAACATAAATTAACTGGTTTAACGTATAAAGCTATAATACTTATTGTTGTGATGGCAGCGTTGTATGGGTATAGTATTGAGCTGTTGCAAAAATATGTTTTCACCTGGCGCGACTTTGAATGGAACGATCTTTTTGCTGATTCGATTGGGGTGTGCATGGGGATGTTTAGTGTGTTTGTAACATCAGCAGCGTTAAAACATGATAAAAAATAAATTACTTCTTTTTGTATTATTACTGGTGGTTACCAGTCTTTCATCATGTGGCATATTTGGGAAAGGCTGCGGCTGCCCCGAATTTGGATACATGAAGATGGGAAAGATGCAGCATAAGGTTTGCGTTAAACCTGTTGAAAAACGCCATAACAATTTGCCATGCTGACGCAGGAGGCATCTTCTATACCAGGCAAATTGCATACCTTTCTATCTTAGAAGATCCTTTGCTATCGCGCAGGGTGATAAAAAATCAAAACTACAATATATTGGCTTAAGTCAAATACACCGCATCTTCGTTTCCGTTTTCCGACAGGTAAACATCAACCCTTTCTTTCAGTACTGTTGAGAGTGCCATACCGGCATAATCGGTAGTAATAGGGAAATTCTTATGGTTACGGTCGATAAGTACAGCAGTGCGTAGCTTTTTTAACCTTACATCAATAAAAACACCAAAACCATAAGCAAGCGTTTTGCCGCTGTTCAATACATCGTCCACCAAAATTACCGCTTTGTTTTTGCAGTCGTCAACCTCAAAATTTATATTGGCTTTAAGGCTGCTGCTTTGTTTATCAAGTTCAATGGTAAGCAACCGGCTTTTAAATGGCGCTATTTCGTCCAATATTTTTTTTATGCGGGCGGCGATGTGGTTACCGCGGGGCAGTATGCCGGCTATAAGTATTTCTTCCTCATCGAAATTATCTTCGAGCACCTGGTAGGCAATACGGTCTATCTTTTGCTGTATCTGCTGTTGGTTTAATATAAGGAGCTTTTTTGCTGACATTTTTTTAGTTGAAAGTTGAAGGTTAAAAGTTGAAATTTGTTTATCCTTCTTATAGTTCAAAGTTAAATGTATAAAGTTAAAAGTAATGCATAAAAAACTTTAAACTTTTCACTTTATACTTTCAACTTCCCTTCAGTCCTTCTGGTACGGGAAAAACACAAAATTGGCGCCCTCGGGAACAACAACAAAAACGCACATGTACTTATGGGGGTCTTTATAGGTATCGATAAAGCGCTGCTTCAGTTCTTTTTTTATTACGCCGCGCTCCATAAATTCTTCGAGGGTTGAGGCATGGATACTCCATTCGCTGTTAAGGTCGTGGCGGTCGAGTATTACCTCGCCGAGGGCCAGGTCGTGCTGATGGGCGATGAATATGGGGTATTGCGATAAACCCTCCACCATTATTTCCACCGCAACCTCGCGTATGGATTCATTGAAAAACTTCAGATCCACCTCCAAACTCAGCAAGGGGCTTTGTTTATCTTTTCCGCTATTTTCGTTTAATAATTCTTCGGGATCCATTTTTAATTACTGATTTATTGAATTAGTGAATTATTGATTGCATCTTCAAATCACCAAATTTTCAAATTAACTAATCTCTCAACACTAACAGAACCACATTCTCCACATGCTGGGTGTGGGGAAACATGTCAACCGGTTGTATTTTCACCGTGTCATATTTTTCCTTTAATACCAGCAGGTCGCGGGCCTGGGTGGCGACGTTGCAGCTTACATAAACAATTTTTGGGGCCTCAATTTCCATCAGTCGTTCAACCACGTCAGGGTGCATGCCGGCGCGCGGCGGGTCGGTGATGATCACGTCGGGTTTGCCGTGTTGGGTGATGAATTCAGCATTTAAAACGTCCTTCATATCGCCCGCGTAAAATTTCGTGTTGGTAATACTGTTGATGGCCGAGTTTATTTTAGCATCCTCAATGGCCGATGGTACATATTCCACGCCTACCACCTCGCGCACTTGCCCCGCTATGAAGTTGGCAATGGTACCTGCGCCCGTATAAAGATCATACACCCGTTCATTCCCCGTAAAGCCGGCAAATTCCCGGGTTATTTCATATAGCTTTTGTGCCTGTGCCGAGTTGGTTTGGTAGAATGATTTGGCGCCGATCCGAAAGGTCACCCCCTCCATTTCCTCGTGTATATATTCCGGCCCGCGGAAAGCGATAACTTCCTGGTCGAATATGGTATCGTTCTTTTTTTGGTTGATGATGTACAGCAGCGAAGTAATTTGGGGGAAAGTATGGGCGATGAAATTCATCAGCTTGTTTACGTCCTCGTCCGTCGCGTAAGCAAAAACTACAATTACCATCAGTTCGCCGGTTGATGAAGTACGGATAACCAGGTTACGCAATGCGCCGGTATGAGCCTTCAGGTCATAATAAGTATAGCCCTCGCGTTTGGCAAATTCATCAACCGAGTTGCGGATAGCGTTTGAAGGGTCAGCCTGCAGGTAACAGTGATGCACATCCAGTATCTTATCAAACCTGCCAGGAATATGGAAACCCAGCGCGTCCATATTGACAGGCTCTTCAGGACGAGCCTCGCCGTCCATCAGCCAGCGCTTGTTACTAAAGGTAAATTCAAGCTTGTTGCGGTAGTACCTGTCTTCGGGAGATGGAACAATCGGCAACATGCCCTGCACATCAATTTTGGCAATGCGACTCAACGCATCGCTGACTGATTTTTGTTTGAATTTTAACTGTGCCTCATAATTCATGTGCTGCCACTTGCAGCCGCCGCAGGTGCCGAAGTGCTCGCAGAAAGCCTGAACGCGATAATCGGATGGTTTTTTAAGGTTGAGGATTTTCCCCTCGCCAAAATTCTTTTTGCTGCGGTAAACTAATACATCGGCAACATCGCCTGGGATGGCCTTGTCGACAAACAGCACAAAGTCGTCGGCTTTGCCTACACCTTTGCCTTCTTCGGCAATGTCGATGATCTCAACATCTTCAAATATCTTTTCCGGTTTGCCTTTATTGCCTCTGCCCATAATGAGGGGCAAAGGTATTTGTTTCATTTCGGATTTCGAATTTTCAATTTCGAATTTAAGAAATGGATGATGTGCAGATGAATATTGAATGCCGAAGTTTACTTCATTATTCGATATTCCGTGTTCGATATTCTAAATGCTTAATCAAGCATCAAATCATTCATCTCGGCATCAGGGTCGAGTGTGCCGTCCATAAAAGCTTTATAAATGGCGGCGCATTTAACCTTCAGAGTATAGTATTTTTTAAATGCCTTATCAAGTATGCGTTCATCACCTTCGTTACTCAACTGGTGCAGCATTTGAATGTTGCTTATCGTAACATTTTTTTCGGCGTTCAGGTTTGCAAGGTATTCAAACTGGGTCATGGTTATATATACTAAAAAGTGAGCGTTCCGGTTTTTTAATAATTTATTTTTTCTGCTGCCGATAATTTTCTCCCCGTTATGGTGCATAATTATCAACTTTAAATTAATAGACAAAATGTATGCCATTCGGCTAAAAGGCCCATCCTTACCATTTCAAAAACGAACGTTAAATGTTCGCTTATGATACATTTAAAAGATCCGTTTATTTATAAATAATTCAAAATCAATACGTTATCTATTTGGCGTATATTTTGGTAAAATTTTAGTTGCACCATCAATGTTATCACCATGTTAAAAAGCTATTTCAAGATCGCCTGGAGAAATTTGAGGAAAAATAAGCTGTATTCGCTTATAAATATCACCGGTTTAACTGTGGGTATCATCAGTTGCCTGCTCATCGGGGTATATATTAAGCATGAACTCAACTACGACCGCTTTAACACCAACGCCGATAAAATAGTACGCGTTACCATGGAGTATAATCTTGGCGGCGCATCGCAAAAAATGGCGGTTTCGGGTACTAAGGTTGGCCCCCAGTTTAAAAGAATATTCCCCGAAGTAACCGATTATGTACGCATGATGAAAGCATCGCGCATAATTGGGTATAATAATCAGCTATTTGAGGAAAGTAATTTCCTCTATGCCGAGCCATCACTGTTCAAAATATTCTCATTCAAACTTATAAAAGGCAATCCCGGAGAAGCGTTGAGCCAGCCAAATGACATCGTTATCACCCAAACCATGGCAAAGAAATACTTTGGAGATGAAAACGCTATCGGCAAGGTGCTGCAATCGCAAGGGAAAGATTACGTGGTTTCGGCAGTGGCGGCCGACGCGCCATCCACCTCGCAAATAAAATTCGATTTTATAGTGCCCTTTAACACACTGAACCAGGCAAAGGAAGAGCAATACTGGGGCGCCAATTATATTACCTACCTGCAGCTTAAAAACAGCAGCGATATACAGCCCCTGCAAGCCAAAGTAAACACGTATATGCAGGGCGTAAGCAAAACCGAGCTGCACCTAACCGGCAGCCAGTTCCTGGCACTTTCCCTTGAGCCATTACCAAGCGTGCACCTGTACCATAACCTGCCCGCCGACATGGAACCCGGCGGTAGTATCACCTATATTTATATACTGCTAATGGTAGCTGCGCTTATACTGGTTATCGCCTGCGTAAATTATGTGAACTTGGCCATCGCGCAATCGTCAGGGCGCGGCGCCGAGATCAGCATACGCAAGGTAATGGGCGCAGGTAGGGAACAATTGTTTACCCAGTTTATCGGGGAGTCGTTGCTTATAACAGCCATAGGTATATTGCTGGCCATAGGCATTGCTTATGTGGCCCTGCCTTATTTTAACCGGGTGGCCGGAATGCAGTTTACCTACGCTTCATTTTTCGATGCACCTACTATCATCGGGCTTGTTGTTTTGGCTGCTATTATCGGGCTTATTGCAGGGGCTTACCCGGCACTGTTGCTGTCAAACATCAAACTATCGAAGATACTGAAGGCTGGTTTTTCGTTCACCTCGGGTACAGGCTCGCGCAAGCCGTTGATTATTTTCCAGTTCGTTATCTCCATATTCCTCATCATTACTACGGTGGTGATATTGCAGCAGCTGTCGTACATCCGCAATAAGGATATTGGCTATAACAAAAGCAACGTGGTGGTTTTGCCCACCGGTTATAACCTGCCGAATGTTGACGGCCTGAAAAAAGAAATACGCAGCCTTGCCGGCGTACAAAGCGTGGCCGCCGCTAACAACGAGCCGGTGAACGTAGGCTGGGGCGATGCCATACAAACCGGCGACGGCAAAAGCCTTACCGTGAACGCCCTGCCCATGGATGAGGATTTTATAAAAACCATGGACCTGAAAATAATAGCAGGCAGCGATTTTAGCCACGCCGATGTTTTGCAGTTAGATACCAGCAACCACCAAAAAAATTATCACACCACCTTTATGTTGAACGAAACGGCCGTGCGCGCCCTGGGCTGGACACCCGAGCAGGCTATTGGCAAACGAATAAGCAAGGGGGGCGAGCCCACCGTTATAAAGGCAGTTGTTAAGGATTTTAATTTTAAATCGCTGCATACGCCTATTAGTCCGCTGTTGTTGTTTTTAGATCATGAGCAAACCGCGGATATTTTTGTGCGCATCAGCGGAAACAACACGCAGCATACCATACAGGCCCTGCAGGCCCTATGGAAACAACGCGTGCCCAACCGCCCGTTCGAGTACCGGTTTTTGGATGATGATTTCGACGCCCTGTACCGCACCGAGCAGCGCACTGCCAACGTGTTCACCATATTTTCGGGCATAGCCATACTGCTGGCCTGCTTGGGGCTGTTCGCCATCACCGCGTTCTCGGTAGTGCAACGCACAAAAGAGATAGGCATACGCAAAGTGCTTGGCGCCAACGTAATGTCCCTCATCGTGCTTATCTCTAAAGACTTTCTGCTGATGGTATTTATCGCCATGTTCATCGCCTCGCCAATAGCCTGGTACATGGCCCGCAAATGGCTGCAGGATTTCGCCTACCGCATTGATGTACACTGGTGGCTGTTCATCGCAGTAGGCGCAGGGGCCTTAATTGCCGCCGCCATAACCGTAAGCATACAGGCCACTAAAGCGGCATTGGCTAACCCGGTGGATAGTTTGAAGAGTGAGTGAGTTGAATACGGGGCTTGATTCGCAAAATATGAAATAATACATAAACAGGAAAGCCGCATTTAGCGGCTTCCCTGTTTATGTATTAAAATCAACTGCTGAATTAATGTCTATCGTCATAAAGACGGTAGTATAGTGCCCTTCTTAACGATTCATAGGAGTGCTGTAAATCGGCTTGCGCTCGTGCCTTGTGTCCGTTAAATGTACTGGGGGCATTTCGCAAGCTAGCCATAGCTGCCTGGATGTGGTGCATTGCGTCTGTAATGTTTGGATGGGCAATTTCTTCCTGGTGCATCAAGCGGGCTTCCCTTGAATTGGGCGCATGGTTACCGAGGATAACATTCATTCCGACCCTAACCTGGGCATGCGAAACAAAAGCAGCAGTCATAAAAATAGCTAGCATTAACATTGTCTTTTTCATAAGATTAATTTTTAGATTTTAACGAATATCGAATATATTTTGGAAATTATAATTAAAAAATTAATTATTTAAATGTGTAAAATTGGAGATTTTAGCAAATACTAACTGTATCATAACACTGATTATCAGACCACTACTGGCCATTATTCATTGTAAGCTAAACCACCCTGCATCACACTATAACTCTTAAGAATTTATTATCTCATATTTTATCCTCCTTTCTATATCCCTTCTTCATCAATATTTTTATGGATCTCTTTTACGTCGATGATCTCTTTCATTTCTTCAAGCTGGGTGTCACCGCGGGTGTCCATGCCGAGTTTCTTCTCGATGGCGTGCAGCATGGTTAACACTTTGGTTACTTCGGCTTCGGCGCGTACGTTTACTTCAAAGTCGACCTGCTGGCGTATTTTATCGGCGCGGCCCTGGCGGTTTTGGGTAATGAGCACCGATACCGACAGTACAATGGCGAAGATGGAAACGCTCAATTCCAAAATGGGGCATGGGAACGGGTCGAACGGTTTCACGCCGAGCAGGTTGAGGTTCCAGCATATCCACACGATAAACAGCAGGCAGCAGCACACCAAAAATGGTACGCTGCCCAGCATGCGTATGCCCGCCACCGAAATACTGTCGACGCGCGTTTTGGGTATATCGAGCGCCGAGTGCAGTTGCTTTTTATTTTTTCGTTTTGCCATGTGTTAAGCCATTTACAGTTGTGGCCGACAAGGGATCTCTGTTTTATCAGATGAAAAACACCAACCGGGCGATATTGTTTATTCCTGTTTTGGTTAGTAACATTTTAGCGGCTTACAAACAAACAAACCCGGCATTTGTGTAAATGGTATATAAGCCTTTACTTTAAATACAACCGGGTACGCATAGCGGAGGCCCCTGGACTTTAGCATAAAAATATAAAACTAAACATGAGAAAAAGAGAGGTTTCGCTGGTAGGCGCATTGGTGATATGCGCGGTGGCGATAATTGCGAGGCAGCTATTCAAACTGCACCACGAGAAAGATGCAGAACAAAAGGCTATTGATGCCAACCGCTTAAATGTGCCGGGGCTGTAGGCAAAAGTATTAATTCCCTCCCTTGAGAGGGGTGCGCCAGACTATGAAAAGGCAGGGAGGGGTTTATCTGCTATGCAAATTCGCTAAACCCTCCCTACACCCTCCCTTGGGAGGAAATCGCACAATTTAGCCCCATAAAAAGGGAGTGGACTTTTGACAAAAACATTTTAAATGGTTATAGCCGCCTTCACAAGATAAGGCAGTATTTCTTTTTGGAAAGACACGAAATTTTTGCGGATGTCGGAGTCGCTTACTGAAGTGAACGCGAAGCTGAATACGATGCTCTTGCTGCATTTTACTAAAAAGCGTAGTTTTTGCTGATAACCTTCATGCTTGCGCATGGTATTGAGCTGCGAGAAGGCATGGATAAGTAATTCTTCCAGTTCGTTAGATAAATTCTTCAAAAACTCCTGCGAATTAGTACTCTCGCGGATAAAATCCCAGCCGATAAATTCGTTGCAAATAGTGTACGACAGGCGGCAGGTTTTCATGATGAGGTTGTTGAGCTGCGCCTCCTCGTCGGTTTCGGGGGTGTTAACATGGATCAGTTCATCGACACTTACGCGTATATAATCCATCAGCAGGGCGTGCAAAACGGCTTCCTTGCTATCAAAATATTTATAAATGGTGGCTTTGGCTATTTTGGCTTTCTTAGCTATTTCGTTAACACTGGTTTTATGATACCCGAATTTGCGGAATAGTTCCTGCGCCGCACGCTTTATGCTCTCTTTTATTTTATCAGCTTCCATGCATCAGTTTGATACAAATATCTCATAATTACTCACAGTTACATAATACTGTTTAAGCGATTCTGTAGCCGGGGCCTTCACGGGTGTGCCGTCGAACAAAGAAAACTTGGAGCCGCTGCATGGATCAGTTACTGTAAGGTGGCCGGCGTCGAGCGTTACGGCGCATTTATTTTCGGGCTTGTAGCTGCTGCAACGGTCGTAAGCAACATAGCTTCCATCAGGTTCATGATAGAGGATGAGCCCCGCCACACCATAACCGTTGATGAGTACCACACCGCCGGCAATGTTAAGGCCTTGTAACCGTGGATCAGACAGCGATGCCTCAAAGTTTACAGACACATTGGGTATAGGGTCGCTATTCTTTCCACATGAAAGGAAAAAGACCGCAACAAACGCTAATACCCACGCATACTTCATATGATCTCGGTTTTAAACTGATCCAGGAAACGAACATCATTCTCGGAGAATAAACGCAGATCGCGTATCACATATTTTAAGTTGGCAATTCTTTCTATACCCATGCCGAATGCGAAGCCCGTGTATTTTTTACTGTCGATGCCGCAATTTTCCAACACATTCGGGTCGACCATACCGCAGCCCAATATCTCCACCCAGCCACTGTATTTGCACATATTACAGCCATCGCCTTTACAAATAGTACATGATACATCCATCTCGGCCGATGGCTCGGTGAACGGGAAATATGATGGACGGAAGCGCACTTTAGTGCCTTCGCCATATAATTCCTGTACAAAGTGGTAAAGTGTTTGCTTCAGGTCAGCAAAAGACACATTCTCATCCACATACAATCCTTCCACCTGGTGAAAGAAGCAATGTGCGCGTGCTGAGATAGCCTCGTTACGGTAAACCCTACCGGGCATAATGGCACGGAATGGAGGTTTGCCATTCTCCATCATCCGCACCTGTACCGATGAGGTGTGGGTACGTAGTGCAATATCATCTTTGCCACTATTTTTTTTGATGAAGAAGGTATCCTGCATATCACGTGCAGGATGTTCTTCAGGGAAATTCAGCGCCGAGAAGTTGTGCCAGTCATCCTCAATTTCAGGACCTTCAGCCACTACGAAACCCAGGCGTTTGTAAATATCGATGATCTCATTTCTAACTAACGATAACGGGTGGCGTGTGCCAACATTGAAACCGTCGCCGGTTAAAGTGAGATCAATTTCGGATTTCGAATTTTCAATTTCGGATGTAAGGCCTTCTTTCAATTCAGCGTATTTCGCTTCCGCCAGTTGCTTAAACTGGTTGAGTACTTTTCCAAAGGTGCGTTTCTCTTCCGGGCCAACCGTTTTAAACTGGTCGAAAAGGTCTTTAATAATACCCTTAGTCCCTAAAAACTTTATGCGGAACACTTCCAGTTCATCGGCGTTTGCAGGCGAGAAGGTGTTTATTTCGGCGGTGTATTGGTCTATTTGTTGTTGCATTTTTATAGTATGTTCCTTAAATATTCCTCCGCTGTTAAAACAGGAATATCAAACTTTTTATAGTGTTTAGTATTTCTACTTATTATTAAATCGCAATTGTTTTGTTTGGCTATAAAATATTGTATGCAATCTTCAAAATCCGGGTGCTCACTATTTATAGCAGAATTAATATGATTTCCTTCAAATGCAAGTATTTCGACAAGGCCAAGTAAATATTTAACTGAAGTGGCTGCAACCTGTTTATTTAAATTTCTTGATATAACATAGTAGATATTTGCCAATATTAATGCCGAAGTACATAGCTTACCAGTATTTCCTATTTTGTCTGAAAATAAAACCCTGCTGTAAATTACAAAAGGCTCTCTTTTTAACAGGGTATCTAAAAGGATGTCGCTATCCAGAAAAATCTTTTTATAAGTCATACTTTTCCTTCAAATATTCATATTTGGCATCCCAAAGGCTAATATCATCAGGTACTTTACCTTTTAATATTCCTGTTAAAGCTTTTATTTCATCAGGAACTTCAATTTGTTTTAATCTCTCTAAAAAAGAATCCTTAGCCTCTTCTTTTTCAGTTAGGTCGTCTAAAAAGTCCGAAACTATCTTCGATATGCTTGTATGATTCTTTAAAGCATATCTTTTAGCTTTCTCGATCTTGTCTGGCTTTACGCTTAAAGTTAGTTTTGTCATATCAAATCATCTATACGTACAAATATAACAAAAATATACGTATCATTTCAGCACCCCTAATTCCTTACCTACTTTACTAAAAGCCGCAATCGCCTTATCCAAATGCTCAGTATCATGCGCGGCTGATATTTGCACCCTTATACGGGCTTTGCCCTGTGGCACTACGGGGTAGTAAAAGCCAATTACATAAATGCCTTCATCCAGCATTTTGGCGGCAAATTCCTGGGCCAGTTTGGCGTCGTACAACATTACCGGTACTATGGGGTGTACGCCCGGTTTTATGTCGAAGCCTGCTTCGGTCATTTTTTGGCGGAAGTATTTGGTGTTCTTTTCCAGTTTATCACGCAGGTCGGTAGTTTCGCTTAACATGTTCAGCACAGCTATTGATGCGCCGGTTATTGCCGGGGCAAGCGTATTTGAGAACAGGTATGGGCGCGAGCGTTGGCGCAGCATATCGATAATTTCCTTACGGCCCGAGGTAAAGCCACCCGACGCACCCCCCAAAGCCTTACCTAACGTACCAGTGATAATATCTATTTTACCCATTACATTGTGATACTCATGCGTACCGCGGCCGGTTTTGCCCATAAAGCCGGAGCAATGGCTTTCATCTATCATTACCAGGGCGTTGTATTTTTCGGCCAGTTCGCAAATCTTGTCCAATTGGGCTATGGTACCATCCATGCTGAACGCGCCATCGGTAACTATGATGCGGTGGCGGCAACTTTCGGTGGCTTTCAGTTTTTCTTCCAGGTCGGCCATGTCATCGTGTTTGTAGCGCTGACGCTGGGCTTTGCATAAACGCACGCCATCGATTATTGAAGCATGGTTCAATTCATCCGAAATTATCGCATCCTGCTCATTAAATAATGGTTCGAACACACCCCCGTTGGCATCAAATGCGGCGGCATAAAGGATGGTATCTTCAGTGCCTAAAAACTCGGCTATCTTTTGCTCTAGTTGTTTATGTATATCCTGTGTGCCGCATATAAACCGCACCGACGACAGCCCATAACCATGTGTATCCATAACCGCTTTCGCGGCTTCAATAACTTTAGGGTTTGATGAAAGCCCCAGGTAATTGTTGGCACAAAAATTTATCACTTCTTTACCGCCCTGCACGGTGATATCCGCGCCCTGTGGCGATATTATGATTCTTTCGCGTTTGTACAATCCGGCTTTTTCAATTTCAGCAAGTTCCTGCTGCAGTACGGGCTTTAGAGTGTTATACATATTAATCTTATTGAGTGAATTAGTATTGAGTGAATTAGTAATTGAAACCAATTCATCCAATGAGTTCAGTTAAGTGGGCAAAATTAAACATTACACCCGAAATGCCGATTTAAATTGCTCATTTAATATATATTATGCGCCAAATCAAACATTTTAGCTTTAAAAAGCATTTAATGAGTGTTTACCATGATAAAAAATTTACTATTTGTTTTTATTAGCCTTATCGCATTTAATGCTTCCGGACAGCAATATTTGCTGTCGGGCCGTGTTACTGACGGGCAGGGCCATGCTATTCCTTTTACTTCTATATACATCCGCAATACTACCTACGGTACCACGGCCAATGAAAGCGGCAATTACCAGTTTAAGTTAAACCCCGGCACCTATAATGTTATCTACCGTTTTGTGGGTTATAAGGAACGCATTGAAACCGTTACCATTACCAGCCACGATGTGGTTCGCAATGTAAAAATGGATGCCGGGATCTTCGAGCTCAAAACTGTAGTGATTGAAGGGAAACGTATAAAAAATGACACGGCTGCCAACAGTATCATGCGCCATGTAATAGCTAAACGCGAATATTATCTTACCGAAGTTAAAGCCTACTCATGCGCGGTGTATATTAAGGGTGTACAGCGCCTGTTAGGCGCGCCAAAAGTATTTATGGGTAAACAGGTACGCAATACACTCGACCTTGATTCATTGGGGCGGGGCATTTTGTACCAGTCGGAATCTATATCAACCTTTAACTTTCAGCAGCCGAACCATATCAAAGAAATTACTATCGGCGCAAAAACCGTGGGACTGAATCCTACTTTCAGCTACAATAAGGCATCGGACTTACAGGTGAATTTTTATAAGAATATATTTTCAGTACCAGGGCTAAGTAATCATGGCTTTGTGTCGCCGGTGGCAAGCAACGCGTTTAACCATTATAAGTATAAACTGTTAGGTACCACTACCGAGAACGGCCATGTGATAGATAAGATACAGGTTACGCCACGTATTGAACATTCACCTACTTTTAAGGGGAATATTTATATACTGGAGGGCGACTGGCGAATTTACAGCGTAGACCTTTTCCTTACCAATAAAGATAACGGTCTTAATTTTATTGATACGCTGGAGGTTAGCCAGCAATACATCCCCATAAAAGATAATATCTGGCAGCCGGCATCAGTACAATACCATTTTACAGGCGAGGTTTTAGGGTTTAAGTTCGGGGGATATTATGATGGTATTTATAATAACTACAACCTCGACCCGCAATTTCCTGATAAATATTTTACAGGAGAGATATTGCATTATGATACCGCCGCCAATACCAAGGATTCAAGCTACTGGGCTGCCAACCGCCCTGTGCCATTAACTAAGCGCGAGGCCCTTGATTATCATGAAAAAGATAGCATCGCGGGTGTGAAACGCTCGCAGGGATATTTGGATTCAATGCAACACAGCAATAACCGGCTGCTGGTGCTCCCTTATCTTATATTCGGGCATACTTCAACCTATCGCCGTGGCACCGATTCGATATATTATTACCCGTTCATCCAAACACTGTTTTATAACACAGTTGAAGGGTACGGCATAAACCTGGAAGCAAGATATACACATAAGATAAACGAGCTTAAATCGTATGATTTTACGCCCGACTTCCGTTATGGTTTCTCCAACAAAATATTTACCGCCAATATAAACGGCGGGTACAATTACGACCCGTTCCATTACGGCAGGATCTTTGGCGGCTTTGGCAGCGATATACTTGACCTGAATAATGTGGGGACACGCTCCCTTTATTTCAATACCTTAAGTACCTTGTTAAGCGAGCGTAACTATGTGAAATATTACGAGTCGCAATATATTAACGGTGGTTTCCAGCGTGAGATAGCCGACGGCGTTTTGTGGACGGCAAGTTTGAGTTATGCCAACCGTACGCAATTGTACAATACATCATTTAACCATATCGAAACATCGCCCAACAAGCATTATACTTCCAACAACCCACTGATGCCCGATGCACCGGCCGATGACCATTCCGTATTGTTCCCGCAAAACCAGGCGCTTACGTTTGCTACATCGTTCAGGCTAACATTCGATCAGCAATACGTTACCAGGCCAACCGGCAAAGTCGACCTGCCATCAAAATACCCGGTGGTTACGGTGGCCTATCGCCAGGGCATAAATAATGTGCTGGGGTCGGATGTTAATTATAATTTTGGTTCGATAAATATCGCGCAGGCACACATCCCTGTCGGCGTTATCGGCTACTCATCGTTCCAGGTAACAGCGGGCGACTTCTTCAATCATGATAAACTGTATTTTATGGATTATTACCACTTTTTAGGTAACCAGGGTACCACCTTCGACCCTACCTATGTGGGCAGTTTCCATTTTTTACCGTTCTATACCTTTAGTACCGGCGATCGTTTTTTAGAGGCGCATTACCAGCATAATTTCGCGGGTATGCTGCTTAAAAACATTCCTTTTATGCGCAACTTAAAGCTGGAGGAGATCATCGGCGCCAATTATCTTTCAGAAAAAGCCAACCCCAATTATTCAGAGTTTTATGTTGGCGTGCAGCGGCTGATCTTCCGGGTGGACTACGGCGTATCCTACGAAGGCAACAAACGCTATATACAGGGGATAAGGATATTCTACGGTATAAGGTAAAAGAAATTTCGGATTTCGGATGTTCGATTTCGAATTTATTTCTTTACGTTCTATCTGTGCGTTACTATCAAATCCGAAATCGAACATCCGAAATCCGAAATCAAATCGTACATTTGCGCTTCATTTAACACTGTTTGCAGCAGTATCAATGATGGTATGGGAAAATATAATACACTACTCTATTATTGTTATTCAACAATAACGAATGCGGAGCAATTTGCTGCCGATCATTTAAAATTTTGTAAATCTCTTGGGCTTACGGGGCGCATTATTGTGGCTGAGGAAGGGCTTAACGGAACCGTTTCGGGTACTGCCGAAGCGTGTAAAACCTATATGGATACCGTACACGCCGACCCGCGTTTTGCAGGTATCGATTTTAAGGTAGATAAGGTGGATACGCCTTCTTTTGTTAAGATGCACGTGCGGTATAAATCGGAAATTGTTCACTCGGGCTTGCGCAACCCTGAAATTATCGACCCCAAAAAACAAACCGGCAAACACCTGGAGCCAGCCGAATTTATGGCGATGAAGGACCGCGATGATGTAGTGGTACTGGATGTTCGCTCGAACTATGAGCATAACCTGGGCAAGTTTAAAAACGCCGTTACGCTTGATATTGAGAACTTCCGTGATTTCCCTGCTATGATAAACGAGCTGGCGCAATACAAGGATAAAAAGATACTCACGTACTGCACCGGCGGTATTAAATGCGAAAAGGCCTCGGCATTGCTATTGCACGAAGGTTTTACCGATGTGTACCAATTGCATGGCGGCATCATCAAATACGGTAAAGAAGCCGGCGGCAAGGATTTTGAAGGCAAATGCTATGTGTTTGATAACCGCCTTTCGGTTGATGTGAACAGCGTGAACCCGGTAGTGATATCAACGTGCCTTAATTGCGGCACCGTTACCGATAAAATGATAAACTGCGCCAACCCTGAATGTAATGAGCATTTTACCCAATGCGATAACTGCGGCGAAAAAATGGAAGGCTGCTGCAGCGATGTCTGTCAGTCGCACCCACGGAAAAGGGCTTATGATGGTACGGGTTATTATGTGAAGGTACCACAGCCGGTTAATGATAAAAAGGGGTTGAAACTGCAATATTGATCCGGAGAGGCACAAGTCGCCCATTGCTTTACCCGGCACAAAAGACTTGCGCCACTATGCAACGTTTATGTGGCTTGTGAGGTGCCGAAACAAGTTCGGCATGACGTTTTTAACCTTCCGTATCAACCTCCATTTCCCCATCACACAATCCCTCCAGCTCCATTGGGTTATGGCTTACGATCAGCACGGTAAGTTTTAGTTCGGCAAATAATAGCTTCAACTCCACTATCAACGCCGTTTTCATCTTCGGGTCTAATGCCGAAAAGGGTTCATCCATTAATAATAGTTTGGGTTTAATTGCCAGCGCGCGTAATATAGCCAGGCGTTGTTGCTGTCCGCCTGAAAGGTGGTCGGGTTTGTGGGTTGATAACGTTTCAAGTTTGCCTATGGTTAACAGCTTGTTTATCCATTGCGTATCATCGATAGCGTATTCCAGGTGTTGGCGCACCGTCATGTTAGGGAACAGCGCATAATTCTGGAACACAAAACCTGCCATTCTTTTTTGGGGCGATAGGGTAATATTGGCTGATGTATCGAGCCAGGTTACTTCATCAACCTTAATAATGCCTTTTTCGGGCTGCACTAATCCGGCGATCATCTTTAAAAAAGTAGTTTTTCCTACACCCGACGGTCCATAGATTTTGGTGATGCTGCCCGTTGCAAACTCCCGGTTCACTTTTAACCATTGCTGCCCGCTGTAGGCCCTCAGCTTTTTTTCAATGTTGATGCTTATCATTCCAGCGGGCTTTTAGCGTGTGCCTTGTTAAAAATAAATACCCCCATCACCATTACGAAAGTGATGCAGAATAAAATGAGCGAATAAGCATTGGCGGTGCCATAATCCATATTCTCTACCGAATCATAAACGGCAATGGATGCCACGCGGGTAACGTTGGGGATATTGCCGCCTATCATCAAAACTACCCCAAATTCGCCCAAAGTATGAGCGAAGGTGAGTACGATTGCCGTAAATAACGATGGCTTTATATTGGGAAGCAGTACCCGCATAAAGGTTTGCCGTTCGGTTTTGCCCAACGTGTATGATGCCTGCGCCAGCGATGGCGGCAATTGCTGCAATGCCGATTTTACAGGACCTATCATGAAGGGCAGGCTGTAAATAACTGATGCCAACACTAACCCCGGGAACGAAAAAACGAACTGTATATCAAAAACATCATGCAACCATTTACCCACGCCATGCTGCGGGCTAAACGCCAATAGTAAATAAAAACCCAACACCGATGGCGGCAAAACCAGCGGCATTGTAATAACAGCTTCGATGATAATTTTAATTAACGACCGCCCCTTTGAGAGCCACCATGCCAGCGGCAAACAAATCGCCAGCAGTATCAGCGTGGTAATGCCTGCTAATTTCAGGGTGAGCCATATGGGCGATAGTTCCATTTAAGCGAAGATAGGTGCGTTGTGGTTATTCCACAATATAGCCATATTCCCTGAATATCTTTTTAGCCCCGGCGCTTAAAATATACTGGTAAAATTTTTCGGCAGCAGTGTTGCCCTTCGCATGTTTCAATATTACCATGCCCTGCTGTATGGGCGAATAATCTTTTGGGTCGATGGCTTTCCAATATATGATCTGCTTGCTCTGCACATCCTTAACAAAAGCCTGGGTGGTAAAGCCCACATCAACCACGCCGGTGCTGATATAGGTATTTACCTGCGCTATGCTTTCGCCCTGCACCAGTTTACTTTTAATTTCGGGTGCTATGCCTTTTAATGTCAATGCCTCCATCGCGGCTTTACCGTAGGGGGCAATTGCCGGGTTAGCTATGGCGACTTTCTTTACCGCAGGTGTCAGCAAAAATCTCTCCCAGTTATCGAACTCCAAATTTTTAATACTGCAAATTATCAAACTGCCCGCGGCATACACAACGGGCTTCTTTAATGCAAAATCTTTAGTAAACAATTTTTCCGGGAAACCCATATCAGCCGACAGAAAAATATCAAACGGCGCGCCATTGCTGATCTGCGTGGCTAAATTGCCCGATGAACCTATAATAGGCTCAATAGTTATGCCTGTGCGTTTATTAAAATCGGCCCGTAAAACTTTTATTACGGCTTGCAGATTAGCAGCAGTAGCAACTTTTAAATTTTGGGCGAATACCGGAACGGAAATTAACAGGCAACTAAGCAGTATACCAGCCCGTAATTGTAATTGCTTTATGGATGGTTTCATAAGCTTTAATAAGCTTGCTAAGATAGATACATGCCCTCAATAAATAACACTTTTAAATTGTGTTTTATAGATAAATATCCAACAGCCATAAAACAAAATAGTTCTAATATTGTAAATAATCCAAACCATTAAACTCATGAAAAAGCTTGTCCTTTTCGCCTTAATTATCAGCAGCAGTATTATGGCCTTTGGCCAAAGTAAAATGGCTTGCTGCAAGCAGTCGGCTACCGAACAATTTGCCATGCTGGCATCAAACAAAAAGTTTGTAATGTCGCACCCCAAACCGTTTACTTATCATTTCCAAAGCGCTATTGGCAAAGCGATTACCTACCCTACGGCAGATGGCAAAACTGCCGATGCTTACGAGTTTAAAGCAAAAAACCCAACCAACAACTACATTTTGGTGATACACGAATATTTTGGATTGAATGACTATGTAAAAAAGGAATCGGAGCGAATTTATAACGACCTGGGCAACGTAAACATCATCGACCTTGACCTGTACGACGGCAAATCATCAACCGACCGCGCCGAGGCTGCCAAGCTAATGCAGGCTGTAACCGATGCCCGCGCCGATGCTATTATAAAAGGCGCCATAGCTTACGTTGGCCCTAAAGCGCATATTGCTACATTAGGCTGGTGCTTTGGCGGCGGCTGGAGCCTGCAGGCAACTTTATTAGCCGGAAAACAAGCTGCCGGCTGTGTAATGTTTTACGGTATGCCTGAGCAGGATGTAAACAAACTAAAAACCTTGCACGCCGACGTATTGGGCAACTTCGCCAACCAGGACCAGTGGATAAACACCAAAGTAGTAGCTAAATTTGCCGAAGACATGAAAGCCGCAGGCAAAAAATTATATCTGCACCAGTACGATGCCAACCACGCGTTCGCCAACCCAAGCAGCCCCAGCAGCAACCCAACCGCCGCTGCCGATGCTTATAAAAATACGATCGCGTTTTATAAGGAAAGGTTGAAATAGTTCATTGGCTCACTGGTTCATTAGTTCATTGGTGCTTAACAAATTCAGTAAATTTATGTATCGTGTACTGATACCTAATAACCACCATACACAATACAAATGAACAAATGAACCAGTGAACTAATGAACTTTTAGTAACATTGCACAAATTATTTATTGTTTGACCAAGGCTGCCAAAAAAGTATTTTCCTACCTCATCAAGATCAGTATACTGGTTTTGGCTTTTCTGTTTATCTACCACCAATACCTCGAAAAGGGCGACAGTCTTAAACATTTTGAGCAGCTTACGGCAAATATCAGCAAGCAGGAGGTGGAAGTTACCATGTCGGCCATTTTGCTGCTGATGGTGCTTAACTGGACACTGGAATCGTATAAATGGCGATACCTTAGCCGTAAACTCGAGAAAATATCGGCCTGGGGCGCTATCGAGGCTGTTTTCTGCGGGTTGACATGGGCCATTTTCACTCCAAATCGCCTGGGCGAATATGCGGGGCGGGTATTGTTTTTGCCTAACCGCAAGCGCATACATGGCGTATTTGCCATGGCGGTGGGTTCATTCGGGCAAAATGTGATCACGAATGTAGTGGGCCTGAGTGCTGGGCTGTGGTTCATCGCCAGCTTTTTTCATTTAAACATTTGGCTTTATTTAGCCATAGCGGCAGGTTGTATTGGTTTTATGGCCTTCTTGCTGATATTCTTTTTCCATATCATATGGCTGGTTGATCTGCTCGACCGCATCCCTTACATTAAAAAATTCCACCGTTTTTTTGATATTATGGGCCGGTATACCAAGCCGGAACTGATTACTATTATGGGTTTTTCGTTGGCGCGGTTCGCGGTGTTCTCGTTCCAGTATTACCTGGTTATCCATATGTTGATACCCACCATACCCGCTTTCCCTATGATGATGATGGTATTCTTGCTGTTCTTTGTGCAAAGCGCCCTGCCCTCGCTCGATATTATTGATGTTGCTGTGCGGAATGGTACAGCGGCCTATCTTTTTGGTTATATTGTGCATGAACCGGTGGCGGTAATGGCGGCAGTTTCATCAATATGGTTCATTAATTTAATTATTCCCGCTATTTTAGGCTCCGTTTTTGTACTTAAACTACACTTCTTTGATAGAAATTTATAGCATTATCGCTTTATCGCTCACAGGCCTGTATCTGCTGATACTGGTTTACCTCATCGTCGGATGGTTCAATTTAAAACGCCCACGCTTATCGCCTATAAATTTTAAAACTAAAGTTACCGTAATGGTGGCCGCCCGCAACGAGGAAGAAAAAATAGCCCTTACTATTGAAGATATTTTAGCGCAGGACTACCCTAAACATCTTACCGAAATAATTTTCGTCGACGACCACTCCACCGACCGCACGGCTGAGATCATCCGAAGTTATGCTTCACAGGGCGTTAAGTTACTGCAATTGAATGAAGACAAGCCCCTCAATTCGTACAAAAAGAAAGCGATAGCCGAAGCCATAAAGTTATCCGATGGCGAACTGATGGTAGCCACCGATGCCGATTGCCGCATGGGGCCGCAATGGATGTCATCCATAGTAAATTATTACGAAACACGGCAGCCGATCATGATATCATCCCCTGTAACGTATTTCGAGGAAAAATCCTTATTCGAAAATTTGCAGACCCTGGAGTTTGCTTATTTGGTTGCGATGGGCGCGTCGTTCATTGGCAATAAGCAGGCATCAACCTGCAACGGTGCCAACTTTGCCTATCGCAAGGATGTGTTTTACGAAGTGGGCGGCTTTAAGGGCATTGACGATCTTGCCTCGGGTGATGATGAATTGTTGTTACAAAAGGTCGCGGAAAAATATCCGGGTAAAATTGCCTTTTTAAAATTGCGCGAGGCTATTGTTTACACCCATGCCAAAGCAAACCTTAAAGAGTTTTTGAACCAGCGACGGCGCTGGGCATCTAAATCGACAAAATATAAAGACAAAAAAATAGTGGCGCTGGCTGTGGGTATATGGCTGTTTAACGTGCTGATACTGGTAAATGCCTGCCTTAGTTTTTATAACGGCTGGTTCTTCAAACTGTTCTTAATACAATTCTGTTCGAAATTTATTTTTGAGGCGATGTTCCTCATGCCTATAACCCGTTTCCTTAAACGGCCGAATTTGATAGGCTTGCTTATCCTGTTATCGCCCATACATATTATTTATTTTGTGTACGTGGGGTTAATAGGGAATACGAGAAAATATGTTTGGAAGGGAAGGGTGGTGCGGTAATGAACAAAATTAAATTGCATAGATTAGTATTTTAGGCCGTTTACATCCTGAATGGTGCGAAATATAAATCCGGACTACGTAGTATTTAGTGAAAGGTATTACCTTTTTTATATCGGATAATTACTATGAAAAAAAACTTGGCATATATTTTCCCCGGATTATTTGCTGTTGCCTTTGTTTCATTAGTATTAGTTGGAAACCTAGGACCAAGTGCGGCCTGTAGTGAAAAAAAAGATTTTGAAGGCTTTAATTATACGGGCATTGTAAACGAAAAATTTAACGACAAGACTAATCATAATGTTAGGACTTTAGTGTTTAGTGTAAACCAAAAATTGTTTAATATGATATTAGTTGACGATACAAGTGGCTATTATGAATATGTAAAAGTTGGCGACACAATAATCAAACTAAAAAATAGTGATTATATCAAAGTAAACCATATGAAAAAATTCAAAATTTACTTTAACTGCAATAAATAGTTTCCATCTCTCAATCAAAATCCATATAATACTCCGTTTATATTCGTGCAATTCGATTAAATTCGTGCAATTAGTGATATACTATTAATGGCTGATCTAACCCCTTCCCAACGCGCCTGGAAAATATTTAAACGCAATAAAGCTGCCGTAGCGGGTTTGTTTTTTATTGCGGTTACCATGCTGGTTGCCATATTGGGTTACCTGATCATGCCCGATTCCTCGCCCGATGCGAACGACATGACCCTGCAGCTCAGCATTAAAAAACCGGGGTCAAGTTTCAAGATGCTGGCCTTACGAAAGCCGGAACAGGTAGATACCGTGGGCATCTTTGCCAAAATGTTGTTCGGGCAAAAAAGCTTTTATCGCGATGTGCCTATTACCGGATATTACTTTAAGCAGGATTCGATAATTGTATACCAATATATTGGCGATGAGGACAAGCCTGAAAAAAAGGCCTTTAACCTTGTTGAAGTAGCCACCGGGCAAAAACCATCCGCAGTAAAAGCCGGGGATATTTACGCGCTGAAAAAACAGATCAAATCAAAACAGATACTCCACAAAACCTACTGGCTCGGCACCGATATTTATGGCCGCGACCTGCTGAGCAGGTTAATGTTAGGTACCCGCATATCGCTGTCGGTGGGGCTAATGTCGGTTATCATCAGTATGTTACTGGGTATCACTATTGGTGCTGTGGCAGGTTATTTTGGCGGATGGATAGATGGTGCCCTAAGCTGGCTTATGAACATTTTATGGGCATTGCCGGCACTGTTGCTGGTAATTGCCATATCGTTTGCATTGGGCAAAGGTTTGTGGCAGATTTTTATAGCGGTAGGCCTGAGCATGTGGGTGGAAGTGGCACGTTTGGTACGGGGACAGGTAATCAGTTTAAAACAGGTGGAATATATCGAGGCGGCGCAGTCGCTGGGGTTTGGGGACACGCGTATTATAATCAGGCATATTTTGCCTAACATCACCGGGCCAATACTGGTATTGGCGGCATCAAACTTCGCGGCAGCTATATTGCTCGAAGCGGGGCTGAGTTTTTTGGGTTTCGGCGCGCAGCCGCCTATGCCTACCTGGGGCAGCATGATAAAGGAACATTATGGTTATATTATTATGGATTCGGCTTATTTGGCTATCATACCGGGTTTGGCAATAATGTTGCTGGTATATGCTTTTAACCTGGTAACAACAGGTTTACGCGATGCTTTCGATATAAAGTCACAAAGTACATACATTTAAATAAATTTGTTTTAATTTTAGGCCTCCTCACTGGTTTATGCAATACATTGACGAAAATGCTGGCGAAGACGAACTGATTCGGCTGCTACTCAAAAGGCAGTCGGAATTAAATTCGTTGCTCGAAATAACCAGGGCCATTAATAAAAATACGGCTATCCCGGTATTGGTACAAATGCTGGAAGCCATTTTAAAAAGCTATTTACAAATTGGGAAGTTTAGGTTTTTGATAGAGGATGACGACAGTTTTATCTGTATATCAAAGTACGGGGGCACCTTTGAGCCGGTAAGTGTACTGCACCGCATTTGCAGCGAGCTGAACAAATTCAAATCGCCCACGGTAGTATCAAACCATCCCGACCCGATATTAAAACTGTACGATTACTTTATCCCCATCTACCAAAAAAACAAGCCCATAGCATACGCGCTTATAGGTAATTTCAATACCTCGCCCGAGATGCTGAACAACGACCTTAACTTTATACAAACGTTGATAAATGTGGTAGTGGTAGCTTTGGAGAATAAAAAATTATTTAAAGAACGCCTGGAATCGGAACGTTTTCACCGCGAAATGGAGCTGGCTGTTGAAGTGCAGAATATGTTGGTGCCACTTCGCGTACACCGGGACTCGGCTGTTGAAATGGACGCGCGTTATATACCTCATCAAAACATCGGCGGCGATTACTTTGATTTTATCCGCCTGAGTGAAGATGAATTTGTATGGTGCATTGCCGATGTATCGGGCAAGGGGATCTCGGCGGCATTACTTATGGCTAACTTCCAGGCAAGCCTGCACGCCTGGGCCACGGTTGAGGACGACCTGACCAATATAGTTGAACGGCTGAACAAAATAGTACTGAACAATACCAAGGGCGAACGCTTTATAACGTTGTTTTTGGCAAAGTACAACCAGAAAACGCGCCTTCTGAATTACATAAATGCGGGGCATAACCCCGCTGTTTTATATTCAAAGGGCGAAGCCATACATCTTAAGCTGGGCACCACCATGATAGGTGTTTTTGACGAACTGCCATTTATAAACCAGGGCGAAATAGAGGTTGACCCCGGTAGCCTGATATTTAATTATACCGATGGCTTAACTGATTATGAATCGCAGGGGCCTAAGCTGTGGGACGAAGAAAAGTTACTCAGCTTTCTATTACAGCACGGCAACCATACGCCCGATAAACTGAACGATATGCTGCTTGAACATGTGAGCCTGGTAACCAAAGGCAAAGCCATTGACGATATTACCGTGCTTACGCTCAGGATATTTTAGAGGCATAACCTAAAACCCTATTAATTAATGACGCAAACAACTACTCCCGCTAACTCCGTAAGGCGCGTGCTGATGGCCAGTCTTATCGGCACAACTATAGAATTTTTCGACTTTTATATTTATGCTACCGCGGCGGTGCTGGTATTCCCTAAGTTGTTTTTCCCCTCTGCCGACCCAACATCGGCTACGCTGGAATCATTGGCAACATTCGCGTTAGCATTTTTTGCAAGGCCAATCGGTGCAGCAATATTCGGGCATTTTGGCGACCGTAAAGGGCGTAAAGCCACACTTGTAGCCGCGTTAATGACCATGGGGCCATCGACCGTGGCAATTGGGTTGTTGCCAACTTATAGCTCTATTGGCGTATTGGCGCCGGCGTTACTGGCCTTGTTCCGTTTAGGGCAGGGACTTGGCTTAGGCGGCGAATGGGGTGGCGCGGTGTTACTGGCTACCGAAAATGCTACGCCCGGCAAAAAGGCATGGTATGGCATGTTCCCTCAATTGGGGGCGCCTATTGGCTTTATCCTTTCCAGCGGTACATTCCTGTTATTAAGCAAAACTTTGAATGATGCGCAGTTTTTTAGCTATGGCTGGCGCATCCCTTTTATAGCCAGCGCAGCATTGGTTTGGGTGGGCCTGTATGTACGTCTGAAGCTTACCGAAACCCCCGACTTTTTAAAAGTTATTGAAAAAGAAGAACGCGTTAAAGTGCCAATTGCCGATGTATTTACCAAACACACCAAAGCAATTATATTGGGCACGCTTGCAACCATTACCACCTTTTTGCTTTTTTATTTAATGACTGTGTTTACCTTAAGCTGGGGCACTTCGGCATTGCATTATCAAAAATCAAGCTTCCTTATCTTGCAAATAATTTCTATGCTGTTTTTTGCACTGGGCATACCCCTGTCAGCAGTGGTGGCCGATAAATACGGCAGGGCGAGAATGTTGCTTATTGCCACTGCTTGTATATTTTTATTTGGGTTGATATTTGCGCCATTGTTCAGCACCGGCAGCTTGTTAGTTACTGCTATATTTTTGATTATCGGTATGTTCCTGATGGGGCTTACCTATGGCCCGGTAGGTACTGCACTGGCTGAAATATTTCCCGCATCCGTACGCTATACCGGTGCATCATTGGCTTTTAATTTGGCAGGCATATTGGGCGCATCATTAACACCTTTGCTGGCAACAACACTGGCAAAAAATTATGGGCTGGAATACGTTGGCTATTACCTGTGTGCCGTATCAGTTATCACTTTTTTGGCATTAGTGGCCTCAAGGGCGGGGATGCGGGATAGTTCCGATAAAGTTTGATGGTTCGTGTGCACATCATAGCTAGTTGAATTGGGTGGCATGCTGAGGCTCTCGAAGCATGTGGGCAAAGACCTTTACGCTCATCCTTCGAGTGCCACAGGGTGATACCCCCGACGAATTGGTGCAGTAATCATCCTTCCGAACTTTATCATGTCCTCATCAACAATTTTTCCACATCAAAAAAACCGATTGCAAAAAATCATGATATTTGAATTATGTTATTAGCAAGGTACCAGCATGAATTGATTGAGGCGGGATGTGATGAGGCTGGCAGGGGATGCCTTGCTGGGCCGGTGTTTGCCGCGGCAGTAATTTTGCCGCCCAAATTTAAGCACAAGCTGCTTAACGATTCAAAACAACTTTCTGAAGATGTTCGCTACAAACTGCGTAAAGAGATAGAGAAAAAAGCTATTGCCTATGCTGTAGCTTCGGTTGATAATGTAGAGATAGACGAGATCAACATCCTGAATGCCTCGTTTTTAGCTATGCACCGCGCTATTGAAAAGCTGCATTTAAAACCACAATTTTTAATTATTGATGGCAACCGCTTTAATAAATACCAGGATACGCCCCACCATTGCATAGTGGAAGGCGATGCAAAGTATTTCAGCATAGCGGCTGCATCTATCCTGGCCAAAACTTACCGCGATGATTATATGCTGCAAATTGCCGCCGAACATCCCGAATATAACTGGCACACCAATAAAGGCTATCCAACCGTAAAACACCGCCAAAAGGTTTTGGAAATTGGTTATACGCCTTATCACCGCCGTACTTTTACAGTTAGTGATCCACAGCTAAGTATTTTTTAAAAATGGCTTTGATATGGCAGTAGCGGATGGTATTTTTGCTACAGACCATATACTCATTTGAAAATACTTATCCTATCCCACCGTGTCCCATTTCCGCAAAATGGCGGATACCCGATTGTGGTTTACAATACCATAAAGGGCCTTGTCGACCTTGGGCATGAGGTTTCATTGGTAGCACTTAACGCTAAAAAAAATCACCACGAAATACCCGAGGATGCTATCCTCAACAATATAAAATACCGCGCTTACGATATCGATACCCATGTTTCTATACTGGAAGTGGCCCTCAATCTTTTCAGTAAAACATCATTCAATATCGATAAATATTTCGACCCTGAATTTGAAAGGCTGCTCATACGCGAGGTAAGGTTGAACAACTATGATATTATCCAGTTCGACGGGTTGATGGTATCGTTATACATTAACGCGGTGCGTAAGAACTGCAAATCGAAAATTGTTTATCGCGCCCATAATATCGAGCACCAGGTATGGATGCGGCTGGCTGATCAAAAGAATGACCCATTCAAAAAATCGTACCTGAAGATGCACGCCAAGCGCATTAAAAACTACGAGTTGGAGCAGTTAAATAAGGTGGACGCCATTGCGGTTTTCACCGCACAGGATAGGGCTACTTTGGTTGATTATGGCACACGTATCCCCATCGAAATACTACCCGTTGGCATTAATATGGCGCAATATAAACCCGACTATTCCAAAACAGAAGTACCGAGTTTATTTTTTTTAGGGTCGCTTGACTGGCTCCCCAATCGTGAAGGAATAGAATGGTTTTTGGATAATTTCCATAAGGACCTGGTTGAAGGTGAACTCCGGGTAAGGTTTTATGTAGCCGGTAACGATATCCCCGAACGTTTTGACGACTACGAAGTAATGGGCAAAATATTTATACAAGGCGAAGTGGATGACGCCCTGGAGTTTGTGAACAGCAAATCCATAATGATAGTGCCCCTGCTATCAAGCGGTGGTATGCGGGTAAAGATAGTTGAGGGGATGGCGATGGAAAAGTGTATTATTTCTACCTCACTTGGCGCCGAAGGGTTGAATTTTACCAATGGCGAAAACATACTTATAGCTAATGATGCCGATGAATTTTACGAAGCTATAAAACGCTGTATTGCCGATGAGGAATTTTGCCGCTACATTGGCAATAATGCCCGCAAGCTGATAGAACAGCAGCACGACGTTAGCGTGGCTACCGGAAAACTGGTTGATTTATATCAGCGCCTGCTGCCTGTTGAAGTTGGCTAATTTTATTACTTTTGCGCCAAACTAACCGACCAATATTATTTTATGAAGAATACAGCTTTAACCGATATTCATATTAAAGCGGGTGCCAAGATTGTTCCCTTTGCGGGTTACAATATGCCGGTGCAGTACGAAGGAATCAACGCCGAGCACGACACAGTACGCAAAGGCGTAGGTGTGTTTGATGTGAGCCACATGGGCGAATTTATTTTAAAAGGCGGCCATGCCCTCGATCTGATACAAAAAGTGACCAGTAACGATGCCGCCAAGCTTTATGATGGCAAAGTGCAATACTCATGCCTGCCAAACGAAAATGGCGGGATAGTTGACGACCTGCTGGTTTACCGCCTTGATGACAAAACCTACATGTTGGTGGTAAATGCCTCGAACATTGATAAGGATTGGGACTGGATAAGCAAATACAACACTTTTGGCGTTGATATGAAAAATATATCTGACCGTACTTCATTGTTGGCAGTACAAGGCCCTAAAGCTGCCGAAGCATTACAAAGCCTTACCGATATTGATTTGCCTTCGATGGAGTATTATACCTTCAAAAAAGGGCAATTCGCTGGCATAGATAACGTAGTGGTATCAGCAACTGGTTATACCGGCGCAGGTGGTTTCGAAATTTATTTTGATAATGAGAACGCCGAACATATCTGGAAAGCCATTTTTGAAGCCGGCAAACCTTTCGGCATAAAGCCAATAGGCCTTGGCGCGCGTGATACGCTACGTTTGGAAATGGGTTTCTGCTTGTACGGTAACGATATTGACGATACCACCTCGCCACTGGAAGCAGGCTTGGGCTGGGTAACCAAATTCAACAAGGATTTCACCAACTCACAGGCTTTACAGGCGCAAAAAACCGAAGGCCTGAAACGCAAGCTGGTAGGCTTTGAAATGATAGAGCGTGGCATCCCACGCCATGATTACCCAATTGTTGATGCCGATGGCAATACCATAGGTAAAGTAACATCGGGTACTCAATCGCCATCGCTGCAAAAAGCTATTGGTATGGGTTATGTTGATTCGGCATTTGCCAGGGAAGATACTGAAATATACATCAGCATAAGAGATAATAAAGTAAAAGCGAAGGTTGTGAAACCGCCGTTTTATAAATAGTTAGCCCCCAACCCCCTAAAGGGGGAATAATAATTTAATTTATGCCCACTAACAATCATCCCGCTCAAACTCCCCCTTCAGGGGGCAGGGGGGCTAAACTACACGTTTGCCTAACCCCCGCCCTGATACCACTTTTTAAAGTGGAAGATTACATAGTGGTGGTGATAGATATTTTCAGAGCTACCTCATCCATTTGCTATGGAATGGAGAATGGCGCTGAGGCTATTATTCCCGTATCGCAAGTGGAAGAATGTTTGGCATACCAGGAAATTCATCCTGAATATCTTTTAGCTGCCGAGCGCAATGGCGAAGTGGTTAGCGGCTTTGATTTTGGTAATTCCCCATTTTCATACACAAAAGAAAAAGTAGATGGTAAAACAGTGGTATTAACCACTACCAACGGCACCCATGCGCTGCATTTATCGCGCAGCGCTAAAAAAATTATTATCGGTTCATTTTTAAACCTAACCGCTGTTTGCGACTGGCTTAAAAACCAGCATGAAAATGTGCTGCTGGTTTGTGCAGGCTGGAAGAATAACTTCAACCTCGAAGATACCCTTTTTGCCGGCGCCGTTACCGACCAGTTAAAAAACCACAACTTTCGTCTTGACGATGCAGCTATAGCTGCTAACGACCTGTTCCAAATTGCTAAGGATAACATCCCCGGCTACCTTGCCAAAACATCGCACAGCGAACGACTGAAACAGTTAGGCATCGAGAAGGACATTGCCTTTTGCCTTAATGTCGACCTAACTACTGCCATTCCGGTTTTGGAAGGTGAACGGTTGGTGAAGCTTTAATGATTGGCCGTCCGTCTTCCTGTGCCCACGGTTGCGGCCATTCGTGGACACGTCTTGCATATGGGTGTCACCCTGAGGCGCTCGAAGGGTGAGCGTAAAGGCCTTTGCCCCCATGCTTCGAGAGCCCTCAGCATGACACCCCCCATTTGATTATTTAAGAATATCACCTTAACTTCTCATTATTCCTGTGCCTGTCGGCATCCCGTATACTTTTCTTTTCCAAATTCTTCTCCAACGCCTCCGTTAAATCAATCCCCGTTTGATTTGCCAAACATATCAGCACAAAAAGCACATCCGCCATTTCATCGGCAAGGTTTACTTCGGTATCTGATTTTTTGAACGATTGCTCGCCGTATTGCCTTGCCATTATCCTTGCTACCTCGCCAACTTCTTCCATTAAAATGGCGGTATTGGTTAGTTCGTTAAAATAGCGGATGCCGGTTGTTTTTATCCAGTTATCGACCAGCTTTTGCGCCTCTTCTATACTCATCTTATAAAATTAATGATTCTCTTTATCCTTTGTGTCCATAATAATGGTTACAGGCCCATCATTCGTTAAACTGATCTTCATATCTGCCCCAAAAATACCGGTAGCAATCTTTTTGCCGGTGATAGTTTTTAGCGTATCTATCATCTTCTCATACATTGTGGCGGCCTTGTCAGGCTTTGCTGCTTTTATAAACGATGGCCTGTTCCCCTTTTTGGTTTGGGCGAAAAGCGTGAATTGAGAAATTAGCAAAATGTTTCCATCCACATCCGCCAAAGCTTTGTTCATTAGTCCATTTTCATCGCCAAAAACCCTTAACGAGCAGATTTTCTGCGCAAGCCATTGCAGATCGTCGTCCGTATCGGCATCCTCAATACCCAGCAATACCACGAAACCCAGGTCAATTTTACCTGTAACTTCGCCCTCAACTGTGCAGCTTGCATGTGTAACGCGTTGTATAACTGCTCTCATAATTAATAATTACCCAACTGTAAATTTACAGGCAATGTATCAATTCTTGGGCAAAAAGCCTTAAGTTCGCAACTTCAACATAATACGTATACCCATGACTGCAAAAAGAGGCTTTACCACCACCATCCTACACTCCGATCGATTAAGAGGCACCGAACACGGCGCTATGCACAGCCCTGTACATACTTCTGTGGCTTATGGTTATGATGATGTAATGGATTTGGTTGATGTTTTCCAAAACAGAACTAAAGGCTACGCCTACTCACGCCAGGGAAGCCCTACCGTTTCGGCTTTGGAGCATAAGGTTACGCAAATGGAAAAGGGTGTATCAACCATCGCCTTTTCAACCGGGATGGCGGCTATCGCGGCTATTTTTACCTCGCTAATCCGCAAAACCGACCATATTATTGCCAGCTCGTACCTGTTTGGTAACTCGCGCAGCATATTTCAGAGCTTTATTGAAATGGGGCTTGATTTTACCTTTGTTGATGCCACTTCGGTTGAAAACGTGAAGGCTGCAATGAAAGATAACACCCGTATGGTTTTTATCGAAACCATTGCCAACCCTGCCACACAAGTTGCCGATATGATAAAAATTGGCGACCTGTGCGAAGAAAAAGGCATGTTATACGTGGTGGATAACACCATGACCTCGCCCTATTTATTTACGCCGATCGACGTTAAAGCAACACACGTGGTGAACGCTTTAACCAAATACATCGGTGGTCATGGAAATGCTTTAGGTGGAAGCGTTACCGATACCGGCTTGTACGATTACGCCAACTTCCCTAACATATATGATGTTTACAAAAGAGGCGACTCCAAAACATGGGGAATGGGGCAGTTACGCAAAAAAGGCTTACGCGATGCCGGTGGTACTTTAGCGCCCGAAGCAGCTCATTCTATTTCTGTAGGTTCAGAAACATTGGCCCTGCGTATGGAACGCTCGACCGATAATGCTATGGCACTGGCTAACTTTTTTGAGGCGCATCCGAAGATAAAAAAAGTGTATTACCCAGGAGTAAAATCACACGAGCAGCATGAATTATCAGGAAAGTTGTTTAAGAAATACGGCAGCCTGATGAGTATTGAGCTGGATGAAAGTGTTGATTGGGTTAAATTCCTGAACGCGCTGAAACTGGTAGTAAAATCAAGCAACCTGGGCGATACCCGCACCCTTGCCATCCCCGTAGCGCAAACCATTTTCAGCGAGCTTGGCCCCGAAAAACGCGCCGAAATGGGTATATCTGATTTTATGATACGCCTTTCGATAGGTATTGAAGATATTGATGATCTGTTAGCGGATTTTAAGGGAGCGCTGGAAGGTTAACCCCCTCTTTGTCATTTCGAACGATACTGAGAAATCTTATACGACTTGCATCTCTCGCCATACATGGTGTATAAGATTTCTCCTCGTAACTCGTCGAAATGACATGAAAAATTATAACGAGATTAGGTTACTTCTTTTTGTTGAGTGCATCAATATCGCCTAAATCCTTTGCTCTGCCGGTTGCTAATTTATTGGCTATAAAATCAGAAATGTTTATAAATGAAATATCAAGGTCTTCGTATTGCCCGATAATTTTCCCCTTATAAGCTTCATCAAAATCAACTCCTGATATAGAATTTAGAATATCGATCCTTAATGGCGGATACCCTAATTGGGTAACATAGTTTTCTTTCAGGAAATCCTCTTTCTCAAGCCCCAAAGAGCCAAAGCCGAAATCATTAAGTACGGCTACCATTTTTTCGGCATTCCCAGCACTTGGTTTAATCCAAATATCTAAATCCCCGGTATGTCGTGGTCTGCCATGAAACGCCAAAGCATGTGCACCTACAACCATATATTCAACCTTGTGTAGGTTCAGCAATTCAATAAATTCGATAAAGTCGTCTTCAAAAATCATTGAGGTCTTGTAGTTACAACTTTATCCATCTTCTCAGGAAAATACCCGTTTAACCAGGTGTAATAGTTCTTCCTTAGTCGCGCTACTTCTTCTAACCTCTCCAACACACTTCTCGACTGCCAAAAGAGTACATCTAAACCATCCTCATCTTCCATTTTAACGTGGTTAACTACTTTAGCTATCTTCCTGTCCATATCACAAATATATTGAAATAGGGATTAAAATCCCTATTTCAATATATTCAATAAAAAAGGAATTTGAAAATCAGGTTCTGATTTAAAAGTTGCTCACGCCCTCGTATCATTCCCGTTATAAATGCTCAAATAGCTTTCATAACGCGATAGTTCAATATCTCCGTTTTCCACGGCTTTCAATACGGCGCAGCCCGGCTCATTAATATGGCGGCAATTGCTGAATTTGCAATCGTGCATACGTTCGCGCATTTCGGGGAAGAAATGGCTCAGTACTTCTTTTTCTATATCGATAACGCCCAACTCGCGTATGCCGGGGGTATCAATAATGAAACCGCCCTCAGGTAGTTCAAAAGCTTCGGCAAAGGTAGTAGTGTGCATGCCTTTGTCGCTCCAGTCGGATATTTGGTGGGTGCGCAGATCAAGTTCGGGTAACAAGCGGTTTATCAGGCTTGATTTGCCAACACCAGAGTGACCTGAAAATAACGTCACTTTATCTTTTAACAAAGCCTTAACCATATCGATATTGGTTCCTTCCAATGCCGATACTTCATAACAGGGGTAGCCTATCTTTTCGTAAATAGCTTTATAATAAGCTAATATTTCCAGGCCCTCATCGCTAAACAAATCGAGCTTGTTAAATACGAGGCAAGCAGGTATATCATAAGCTTCGGCAGTAACCAAAAACCTATCGATAAAGCCCAACGATGTTCGCGGTGAAGCAAGGGTAACTATGAGCAGCGCCTGGTCGAGGTTGGCAGCAATGATCTGCGCCTGCTTGCTCAGGTTGATGGATTTGCGGATAATATAATTTTTACGCTGGTGCAGGTTGGTGATAACGCCATTATCCTGTTCAGGTTCCATTTCAAACTCAACTATATCGCCAACTGCAATAGGGTTAGTGGTTACAATGCCCTTAGTACGAAACTTGCCCTTGATACGGCAGTCTATTGTCTGCCCGTCTGCGGTTTGCACCTGGTACCAGCTACCTGTTGATTTGGTTATTAATCCCTGCATAGTAAACCGCAAAAGTAACAAATTTGTAAGGGGTAATGAGTTATTTATGCAGATAGATGATTTTGGCCGTCCGTCCACAGGTGCCTATGCGATGGCCGGTGTATTTTCCTTTTACAACAAATCACCTCAATTCGCCATCGTCTTATTCAGCGAAGCGATACACTCCTTCACCGCCTTATCCATTTTCGAGATATAATCCCTGATCTGTGAACGCGAAATAACGTAGACCTGCGCAAAGGTCAGATGCTTTTGCTGGTATATTTTTATCAGGTATTCAGGATCGTTTTGGTAGCCAACATCATTTAACAAGTCGCTTTTAGGGCGAAATTTGATATCATACATCCGGTACCTGTACCAACCATCTTTACAGGTGATCTGAATGGTGACAGCAGCACTATAATTAATGTTGACCATGCCCGGTTTCACTTTGTATTCCAATAATCCCCTGCCTAAAATGCTGTTTAAGGTATCTTTCTCGGGTAACCTGTGAAAAAAATAACTGATATACCAGTTTTGGGCGATACTATCGAGCACGTGTTTGCTTTTGCCTTTTACCTTCAGGCTGTCGGTATACAATATACGTCCGTTTACGGTGGGTACCTGGGTTACCATCGTATCCTTAGGGCTTTGGGCGAAGGATGTTTTGACAAATAACAATAGGGATACAATAACTAACAGGCGATACATACTAATTGTGATTATCTTTCAAAATAGCCCAAATTCGTAAATAAAGTTTAAAAAAGCACACAAACGTTTGTTTATTCAAAAATTTACTGCTTAATTTACACCGTGTAACAAATACACACCGAAACATGATATATAACGGCACCATTATTACAACAATTATTACCACCGGGTATAAACACGGAGGAAGATAATCGTATGGTGTAAAAACATAAAAAGAAAAACCAAATGAGCGCCTTCCTCCGACAACGGGGAAGGCGCTTTTGTTTAACGCATATTATGAAGATTTTAAAATTCGGCGGTACTTCAGTAGGTTCAATAGCAAGTATCCAAACTTTACTCAACATCCTTAAAAACGAACAGGGCGAAAAGCCTGTGGTGGTGCTCTCTGCCATGAGTGGCGTAACCAACCTGCTGGTTTCAATGGCTGAAGGTGCCGCACAGGGTGTTGACTTTGCATCCTCACTGGCTGAACTGGAGAAACGCCACTTTGAGGTGGTGAAGGCTTTGCTGGATATTCAGCACCAAAACCCTGCTTTTACTAAACTTAAGATCAACTTTAACCTGCTGGAAGAATTGCTGCAGGGTGTATTGACCTTAAAGGAACTCACCCCCAAAACACGCGACCAGGTGTTAAGCTTTGGCGAACGTTGTTCTACCTTAATGGTGAGCAAAATTGCTGCCCAATATTTCCCCGAAGCTATTTTTGTGGATGCCTCGGAACTGATAAAAACCGACAATGCTTTCGGCAATGCCAAGGTGAACATGGACCTGACCGAACAACTGATACGCGGGTTTTATAACGAGAATAAAGGGAAAATGCTGTTCGTTACAGGCTTCATCGCGGGTAACGATGCAGGGCAGATCACTACGCTTGGTCGTGGGGGGAGCGATTATACTGCTGCTATATTCGGCTCGGCTTTGAACGCAAGCGAGATAGACATTTGGACTGACGTAAACGGCATGATGACTGCTGACCCACGCATGGTGAAGAAAGCCTTCCCGCTGCCTGAGCTAACCTATACCGAAGCTATGGAGCTATCTTACTTCGGCGCGAAGGTGATCTATCCGCCGACCATGATCCCGGCTTTCCTGAAGAAGATACCTATCGTGATCAAAAATACTTTCGAGCCTGAATTTCCCGGTACGGTAATACAGCACGATTGCAAGGCATCGAACCTGCCGATAAAAGGGATATCCTCCATCAACAGCATCAGCATTTTAAATTTGGAAGGCAGCGGTATGGTGGGTAAGTCGGGCTTTAGCGGTAGGTTGTTTAGCTTGTTGGCGAGGGAGCAGATCAACATCATCCTCATCACCCAATCATCGTCAGAGCATAGCATCACCTTCGCCGTACAACCTGCGGATGCCGAGCGTGCAAAAGCGCTGATTGAGCAGGAGTTTGAGCTGGAACTGTTAGCCAACAAACTGGAAAAACCCGAGATAGAGGCTAATCTTGCGGTGCTTGCCGTAGTAGGCGAGAACATGAAGCAAACCCCCGGTGTATCCGGAAAACTGTTCCATGCTTTAGGTAGAAACGGGGTGAACGTACGTGCCATTGCACAGGGTTCATCGGAGTATAACATATCGGTAATCATATCCTCGCACGATTTGGCTAAGGCTTTGAATGCGGTGCATGATGCCTTTTTTATAGAATTAACCAAAACCCTGCACGCCTTTTGCCTGGGTACGGGTAATATTGGTAAAACGCTGTTTAAGCAACTGAATGGTCATGCCGACTTTTTACAGAAGAACAACGGCATACAGGTAAAAATTGCCGGTATCAGCAACACCCGTAAAATGGTATTCAATGCTGATGGTATTTCGCTGGATAGTTGGGAAGATACGTTGCAGGCTTCGGATGAGAAAGCTGATCTGGGCGAATTCATCACCCGCATGAAGAGCATGAACCTGCCCAACTGCGTATTTATTGATAACACTGCCAGCCCTAAGCCTATTGAGTTTTACGAGGAGGCTTTTAAATCGAATATATCGGTAGTTACCTGCAATAAGATAGGGAACTCGGCATCATACAATCAGTATAAAACCTTCCGCGATACCGCAAGGCAGCATGGCGTAGATTTCTTTTACGAAACCAACGTGGGTGCAGGTCTGCCTATCATCCGCACCTTAAAGGATTTGATGAGCAGCGGCGACCGTGTGCAGCGCATCGAGGCGATATTGTCGGGGACTATATCGTTCATCTTTAATAACTTTAAGGGCGATGCCAACTTTCACGATGTGGTGAAAATGGCACAGGAAAAAGGCTACACCGAACCCGATCCGCGCGATGACCTTCGTGGCACCGACTTCATGCGCAAAATGCTGATCCTCGCACGCGATGCAGGCTACGAAATGGAAGCCGCCGATGTGGAGATAGAAAGTATGCTGCCAAAAGCCTGTTTGGATGCAGCCTCGGTTGATGATTTTTATGCGGCATTGAAAGCTGAAGATGCCTTCTTCGCCAACCTGAAGAATGAGGCAGAAAGCAATGGCAAAGTATTAAGATATATAGGCAAATTAGAAAATGGCAAGGCGACGATCACCCTGCAAATGGTTGATGAGAGCCATCCGTTCTTTACGCTGTCGGGTAGCGATAATATTATCTCATTCACTACCGATAGGTACAAAGAACGACCTTTGGTAGTGAAAGGCCCCGGTGCAGGTGCCGAGGTTACCGCCGCAGGTGTATTTGCTGATCTGATAAATGTGGGAGCTAACTAAAGCCAAGCCCCCCAACCCCCTAAAGGGGGAGTTTTTGAATAACTATATGGAAAATAAAATTGAAGAAATAAAAGCCCCCGCTAAAAAGCTCCCCCTTCAGGGGGCGGGGGGGGCTTCGGTTGCTGTTTTCGCTCCTGCCACCGTTGCCAATGTGGTGTGCGGGTTTGATGTGCTGGGCTTTGCGGTGAATGAGCCCGGCGACGAAGTAATCATGCGCATGACCGGTAAACCCGGTATCACCATCAGCAAAATTACGGGTGATAATGGCAGGCTGCCCCTCGACCCGGTTAAGAATACCGTGAGCGTAAGCGTGCAGCATTATTTAAAAAGCATCGACCGTTTGGATGTGGGGTTGGATATTGAGCTGCATAAAAAAATGCCTATTGGCAGCGGGTTGGGTTCCAGTTCGGCGAGTACGGTGGCGGGGTTGTTTGCTATCAAGACCTTGATGGGCGATGAGAGCGATGCCGCCAAGTTGTTGCCTTTTGCCATGAAGGGCGAGGAAATGGCTTGTGGTCATGGTCATGCCGATAATGTGGCGCCTGCATTGTTGGGTGGCTTTGTTTTGATACGCAGCTATGAGCCTTTGGATGTGGTGCGGTTGCCGCATCCTGCCGGGTTGTATTGCGCTATTGTGTTCCCGGATGTGGATGTGCCTACGCGTGAGGCAAGGCAAATTATCCGTAACAAGATACAGATGAAGGATGCCGTAACCCAATGGGGCAACATTGCAGGCCTGGTGAGCGGTTTGTTTATGCAGGATATTGACCTGATTGGCAGAAGCATGAAGGATATTTTGGTTGAACCGGTACGCAGCATGCTCATCCCCGACTTTTACCGGATGCGCGAAATGGCTATGGAAATGGGCGCGGTGAGCTTCGGCATATCGGGTTCAGGGCCGTCGGTTTTTGCGTTTACGAGGGATGAGGAAACAGCCAAACGTATCACCGCTAAGTTGCAGCAGCATTTGACGGGGATAGGGATTGGGTCGAATACTTATGTATCGACGATTAATGATAGGGGGCCGAGGGTAACGGGGTAAGTTAAAAGTCAAAATTAAAAAGTCAAAAGTCAAAAGTCAAAAGCCCCCGCGCGTCATTGCGAGGAATGAGCAGGGTGGTGCGAGCGGAATGACGAAGCAATCTCTTTAAGCCTGGCGGCGAAGATGCAAAGTCAGCGACCTGTATGGAAGAGATTGCTTCGTTCCTCGCAATGACGTAGCTTTAATAAACCCGATAGCAGCGGCACGCAGTATAGCGGATAGCGGGGCTACCCTTAATAGTAGCACAAGCCCTGCTTTTCAAATAAATAAAAGAATAAATAAACCGGAGATAAATCCGATCCCGATAGCTATCGGGACGAACATCCGACATCCGAAATAAGAATGAAATTCTACAGTACCAACAACACGTCTACCCGCACATCGTTTAAGGATGCGGTTTTTAATAGTATGCCGCAGGATAGGGGGCTTTATATGCCGGTGGAAATTCCGCGGTTGAGCGATAAATTTTTGTCGCACCTGGATGGGTACACTTTGCCCGAGATCGCCTTTAACGTGGCGCAAAATTTATTGGGCGAGGATATCCCCGCCGATGATTTGAAGGCTATTATATATGATGCCATTAACTTCTACGCGCCGATCGTGCCGCTGGAGGATGACGTGTTTGTGCTGGAGCTGTTTCATGGGCCCTCGCTGGCGTTTAAGGACTTTGGCGCACGGTTTATGAGTCGCGTTATGAGCTACTTTTTGCAGGAGGGCGAGAAGCAGCTCGACGTACTGGTAGCTACCAGTGGCGATACCGGCGGCGCTGTGGCCCTGGGCTTTTTGGGCGTGCCTAACACCCGCGTAACCATCCTGTACCCCAAAGGCAAGGTGAGCGATATACAGGAACTGCAACTCACCACCAACGGGCAAAACATCCGCGCGCTGGAGATCGACGGTACGTTTGATGATTGCCAGGCGCTGGTAAAACAGGCCTTTACCGATAGCGAGCTGAACGCCCGCTTCCGCCTTACCTCGGCAAACTCCATTAACATTGCGCGACTCATCCCCCAAACGTTTTACTACTTTAACGCCTACGCCCAGCTGCTGAAGCGCGGTAAAGACAAGGTGGTGTTCAGCGTGCCGAGCGGTAACTTTGGCAACATTGGTGCGGGGCTATTAGCCTGGAAAATGGGCCTGCCGGTTGAGCAGTTTATTGCCGCCACCAACGCCAACGATACCGTGCCCGAGTTTTTAAAAAGCGGCGTGTACCAGCCCAAGCCCTCGGTGGCTACGCTAAGCAACGCTATGGACGTTGGCAACCCCAGCAACTGGGCGCGCATTGCCGATATGTTTAAAGGCGATATGGCCCAACTAAAAACCCTCATCACCGGCTACAGCTATACCGATGCCGAAACCCTTGCCGCCATAAAAGCCGTGGATGCCGAATATAACTACGTTGTTTGTCCGCACACCGCCATTGCCTGGCAGGCGCTGAAGGATTACCAAAAGCAACACGCGGATAGTAAAGCCAGCGGCATATTCCTCTCCACCGCGCACCCCTGCAAGTTCCCCGATGTGTTCCCCGACGCTATTGCCGCCAAAATCGAAGTGCCCCAACAGGTGCAGGAACTGGCAGATAAACCAAAGCAGAGTGTTGAGTTGGGTAAGGGGTTTGAGGAGTTTAAGGAGTGGTTGTTGGGGAATGGGTAGTGGATGTGCATTCACCGTCAATGTCATTTCGAACGAGGTACGAGAGAGAAATCTTATACAAGCGATAAGCTTACGGCTTAGCATGGCGTATAAGATTTCTCTTCGCGCCCTTCATAGGCCTATGCTTGCTCATCGAAATGACAAAGTTTATTATTTTTTGAGCAAACCAAAGCCACTGCTTTCTACAACCGGTAGTCCCGCTATCCGCTCATACTGCACAAGGCCTTAGGCGCGATGGCGGGTATCCGCTGCTATCGGGTTTAGGGAATGGTTGTCCGTCCGTCACAAGGGGCGGCTGTTGGTGACGGGGGTGGACGGTTTTTATTTCGAATTTCGAATGTTCAATTTCGGATTTATTGGCCTCTCCGAGCGTCATTGCGAGGTACGAAGCAATCTCTTTGGATAGGTTGTCGAAATATTAGTCACGAGTACTCCATTCCTTTTGCTTACGCTGCATACTCGCGCCAGTTGAGCGTTGGTGACGGGGGTGGACGGTCTAACGATTTCATTAAGTCAATATCGCATCCTTTACAAATTTTCGTGCTGGTTCTAACTCCTTATCGTTTAGTATATCCTTCGATAAAACTTCGTTTACCCACTTTGGCCCATGACCGCCTACTGTCTTATCGAAAGACTCCATTTCGCCAACTTCTAAAATATATATTTTCTTTTCTTGTATTTTTTGCTGCACCCGATTAAAGGCTTTTGTTTCATCACCACCCGGTAAGTAAGCTTTACCTGATGATTTAGCCTGTGACCATGGGGAGGCTTTTTTTAGCTCTTTTTGTATTTCTTTGATTTTTTCATCAGGCATTATATTGCCTTTTACATCTGTAAAAATATTTTCAATAGCTTCCTTCAAATCCTTAACTTCTAAATCGGGCTTTCTTTTCTCAATTGCAGACTTAACAATTTTGAAATCATCTTTTATGTCATCCCAAGCACCGCCAGTTTCTTCATAAACAGTTCTTAATGGGTACTCATTATGGTACCAATCAAAATCTCCAATTATTGTTAACGGCACTTCCATCTTTTTTAAAGCTTTGATGACAACTGGAAATCTCGCCTTACCACCCGATTGAACAAATAAAATATCGGGGGATGTTTTTCCTTCTGCCTCATAAATAGCATCTGTCAATGCAGAGAAAAATTGGCAGTCCCCGTCACTTTCGCATAACACTACTTTACTATGAAATAACCCATCTAAAATATTTGAATGCTTTAGTAACGGATCATTCCAAAGTTCTTTAATACTTGCATTATCAAGAATATTTAACTTATTAACCTTACCATTTCGTTGAATACGAATTACAACCAATCTCTCACCGGAGTTCTCCAACAAGCCTTTTAAGAAATCTGCGCTATGAGTGGCTAAAAATAACTGCTTATCATTGCCTATCTCTTTTGCAACCATTTGTCCAAGTAATTTTGCTTGTGGTGGATGTAAAAATGCCTCCGGTTCATCAACAATATTTATAGAAAAATCTTGAACCATCAGACTTAATAAAACACCTGCAAAACTCTTCATTCCATCGCCTTGATCATGAAGTACATTTAATGTGCGCAGTTCCTCTTGATATTCTCGTGAAAGTCTATCCTTTTCCAATGTAGTTTCAGGTCGTAAACCTATGTGTAGCGGAATTTGACTGCCTGCACCATGGTTTACTATCACATCTTCGCCGAATGCTTGTTTAAAATAACCAGAAAACTTCTTTTCAAGTTTATCATCCTTATACAAATGATGGATTGGGTGAACCGGTAGAGAGTTTAAAAAGTCGATATTGGCTGGTGGGGTAACCAAATGGAGCCGATCTGCTGTATCTAATTTTTTTGTAAATCCACCATTAATTTGATAAGTGTTGAAAGAAGGTTCAGCCCATAAGTTTTTTAATGTTTGCTCGTTAATAGCGTGAGGGCTTAATACATATTCTTTGTTAACGCTAAGATTATTTTTAAACCGTTCCAGTAAATCATTTTCGTCACCTTGTTTGCCAAATTGAATCTCCTTTACAATAAAGTTAATAGTGAAATTATATGGATGTACAATCGTCCCATAAATTTCAGAGAGAATTCGACTTTTCCCAGAATTATTTGGCCCAACAAACACAACCACAGAATTTTTATCTAATGCTATAGTTGTTCCATTATTAAGTAATAAACTTTGTATCCAAACAGAGGCTTTCATATTTGTAAAAAGGTTAATTAACAAAGATATAATTTATTAATCATTCTTGGCCGTCCACCCCGCTGCCGCAAGCGTCCCGCTTGTGGCCCGTATGCAAAGTAACCAACTTGCAATACTAAACTATGCTATCATACGCTTGGCTACCTAAACGCGTACCACAAGCGGGACGCTTGCGGTAGCAACAAGAATATTAGCCAACCTATCCAAAGAGATTGCTTCGTCGTTCCGCTCACACCGCCCTGCTCATTCCTCGCAATGACGCGTGGATTAGCTGTCCGTCCATCCCCACCCCCTTACACCTTGCGACAACGCGGCCATTATTTTAAATATTTTTCTTGATTTATAAATAATTATCTTTATATTTGTAATGAAGATACTCCTTCATGGCGTTTAACGCTACCCCACTTGTCCAACCCTGTAACATACAACGGCACCCCGTGACGGACGGACAACCACTCTTAGTTATTAGTGATGAGTTGATCAGAGATTAATATATCTCTACCCTGCTTTTCGCACGATCTGAAACCTATAGGTATATGGGTTATAGGGGGAGTATTATTTAAAAATGCGATCGCATTTTTTGTTCATAGTTGATGGTTCATAGATCATAGTAGCTGCAGCCTATTACCATGAACTATTAACCATGAACCAATCATTCACAAACCAATCAACCATTCACTAAAAAATGAATCCTATCAACCCCCAACAACTGCAACAAAGCAGCTTGCAGCAACTGCACCAGCAGCAAAGTAATAATGATAACATCCTGATGATTCGCGATGCGAACTACTGGATTGATGAAGCGCGTAGTCGTGCTATACCGCAAATGCTGTTCGGCAAATTCTGGCACCAGGGCGAGGTTTGCATCCTGTTTGCCGATAGCAACCTGGGCAAATCTATCCTTGCCGTTCAAATTGCCGATGCCATCAGTAAAGGTAAAGCCGTTTATCCGTTTGATGTTGAACCAATGGCACAACCCGTTATCTATTGCGATTTTGAGTTAACCGATAAGCAGTTTGAAGCGCGGTATTCGGATAATTATACTAACCATTACAGGTTTAACCCCAACTTTTTGCGTGCACAGTTAAACACCGACCCTGAACTATTAGGCAACCCAGATGATTTTGATGATAACCTGATCTACGATTTGGAATGCTCGGTATTGCATCATAACGCCAAAGTGCTGATTATTGATAACCTTACTAATTTACGCAATGAAACCGAGCAGGCTAAAGATGCTTTACCGCTAATGAAGCAACTAAAGGCCCTGAAAAACAAGTACGACCTAAGCATATTGGTATTAGCACACACCCCCAAGCGCGACCTTACCCAAGCCATCACCCGCAACGACCTGCAAGGCAGCAAAATGTTGATGAACTTTTGCGATAGCGCCTTTACCATTGGCGAAAGCAATGCCGATAGCAGCGTGCGCTACCTGAAGCAAATAAAACAGCGCAATACCGAGCAGGTTTACGGCGATGGTAACGTTTGCCTTTGCCGTATCAGCAAGCCTTTTAATTTTTTGCAGTATGAGTTTATTGAATTTGGCGAGGAATGGCAGCAGCTACAGAAAAAGAAGAACAGCAGCGAAGATGATGAAGCGATGCTGGAGAAGATACAACTGATGAAAGCGCAAAACTGTACGTTACGCGAGATCGGCAGGGAATTGGGTATATCGCACCAAAAGGTCGACCGTATGCTGAAAGCACATGCGGGTACTGTATAGGCAGCAAAGGCTGGCTGTCCGTCTGCAGGGTGCCTTGTATGTTACAGGTGCGGCCAGTAATAAACCCGCAAAATGCGCGTGGGTCCAACCGAAAGAGGGGGCGGGCCGGGAGTATGGCCCGTGGGCGGAAGCATCCCCTCTTTCTTGAACTTTTTGGTTACTTTTTGTATCAAGACAAAAAGTGACTTCATAGCGAAAAGCGATTCGAAGCGATAAGTAATCGTAGGAATTGCATAAAGAGATTATTAATATTATTATTTGTTTTTTAATGGTATTAATGAGCTCCCTACGGTCGGTTGCTCGTCATTCCGCTCACACAACCCTGCTCATTCCTCGCAATGACGCATGGGTTAGTTTTGGCCACACCTGTCGACCATAGCCGTACCCTGTAGACGGACGGCCAACCATTCCATATCAACCTAAAACCATCGAATGAAATTCACTTTACAACCTTACGCGGGTATGCGATCGCGCTATAAATGCCCATCGTGTAACCATCGCACCAAAACCTTTACGCGCTACATCAACACCGATACCGGCGAACACATTGCGCCGCATGTAGGCAAATGCGAAAGGCTGGATAAATGCGGCTACCATTTAAAGCCGGGGGAGTATTTTAATGAGCAACGCTCGGTTCATGGGTCATCGTTCATCGGTCATAGCAGGAAACGGAAGCCCAAAAAGCGCCATGAACCATCAACTAAAAACCATCAACCCGACTGCTACATCCATCCCGAATATGTGAACCAAAGCTTTGTAAACTATGAGCGAAATAATTTTGTGCAATACCTCCCCCTATGGCGCGAGTATGCAGCGTTGCCAAGTGCGGGAGTACTCGTGACACTCTATATATTGAGTAAAGCGGCCAACTTAGCAAATCGCAGAAGATGCTTCACTTCGACAAATGCTCAGTACGGGCTACCCTCAGCATAACAAAACAAAAAAAAGCGCAATGGCCCCGACAAAGGGTTGCGGGCCTGGGTGTTTTGCCTGTGGGCGGAAGCGTGGCCTTTGTCTTGAACTTTTGTTTCTTTTCTTTCAAGAGAAAAGAAAGCCACAGCGGCAGCGGTTAAAAAGACAGGTTATAAAGCATGCTGTCAACTAAGCATAAAGAGATTGCTTCGTCATTCCGCTCCCGCAATCCCTGCTCATTCCTCGCAATGACGCGCGGGGGAGTGATATTGGGCGTTCAATGTTCGATATTTCTTAAAAAGAAGAAAGCCCTTGTGTTTCCACAAAGGCTTTTGATTTTACATCCGTTGGGATGATAAGATTTGGCACCGACCTACT
>Ga0105237_10000271_pt1 | contig 73094 bp, 55 predicted proteins | sample KBSC24metaG_FD_81520 | JGI IMG/M metagenome (GOLD analysis project Ga0105237, IMG submission 81520) | Corn rhizosphere microbial communities from Kellogg Biological Station, Michigan, USA - KBS C2-4 metaG | ecosystem: Host-associated > Plants > Roots > Rhizosphere > Soil | place: Michigan, USA... | reverse complement strand
CAGGCGTTTTGTGGATGATGTCGGGCGGTATCCTTAAATCATACGGCATGAGCCAGATGATCGATAAGGCCAGCGGCAAACTGAAGGACGGGCTAATCCTGCCTAAATCTGATTTCAGCTTTGTGCAGATAAGCGACAGCCATATAGGCTTTAACAAAGCGGCAAATCCTGATGTGATGAGCACGCTACAGGCAGCTATCGATAAGATCAATAATATGCCAACGGCACCATCTTTCGTGCTGCATACAGGCGATCTTTCACACCTGGCACAGGCAGATGAGTTTGACACGCTGGAACAATCGTTAAAAAGCGTAAAAACCGACAAGATATTTTATGTGCCCGGCGAGCATGATGTAACCGACAATGGTAAACTATACCTTGAACGCTATGGCAAAGGTACTTTAGGCGATGGCTGGTATAGCTTTGACAAGAACGGTGTACACTTTATTGGCCTGGTAAACGTAACTAACCATGTTGACGGCGGCCTGGGCTACATAGGCGCTGAGCAGCTGAAATGGCTGGAAAACGACCTGAAACCATTGAGCAGCAGCACACCGATAGTTGTATTTGCACATATACCGCTTTGGGCCATATACCCGCAATGGGGATGGGGCACACAGGATAGCGAGATAGCATTATCATACTTAAAGCGTTTTGGTTCCGTGTCGGTGTTAAATGGGCATATCCACCAAAATATACAAAAGGTTGAGGGGAACATCACTTTTCATACGGCCTGCTCAACAGCGTTCCCGCAGCCTGCACCGGGATCGGCGCCCGCGCCGGGACCAATGAAAGTGCCTGCCGAAAAACTACGCAGTATGTTAGGCTTAACCAGCGTAAACTATTGGGAACACAACCACACGCTGGCTATAACCGACATACCTTTAATAACGGCAGACGTAACAACTAAATAATTGGTAAATAGATAGGGGGTACATGGGGCCGGTGTAATGCCGGTCCCTGTATTTTTAATTGACCTGGAACATGAAGAAAATAACATTTTTTATAATATCTGTTTTTATACACACGCTTGCATTAGCGCAATACAAACCCGCCGAACAGGGCTCAACATTACAATTCACCATCCAAAACCTGGGCTTTGATGTACATGGCTCATTCAGCGGTTTTAAAGGGAATATAAATTTCGACGCGCAAAACCCTGCTACCGCCAGCTTTGATGTTTCTATAGATGCCGCTACAGTTAACACCGATAATAGCCTGCGCGACAGTCATTTAAAAGATGACGGCTATTTTGACGTAAAGAATTACCCAACCATACATTTTGTATCATCAAAAGTTACTACCGCGGGTAAAGCGGGCGTTTACAATATGACAGGTAAGCTTACCATTAAAAATAAAACGGCTGATATTTCATTCCCGTTCACGGCCACTCCCTCGGGTGACGGTTATCTGCTCAAAGGATCATTCAAAATAAACCGGAAGGATTACGGGGTAGGCGGTACGAGCACTATATCAAACCAGTTGGAAGTATTTTTAAATATTATCGCCAAAAAGGGCTAAAATCCTGCATCGTAATGAAAATAAATAAAAAATTTATAGTTATAGGCTCCTTTGCCGCGCTGGTAACAGTTTGTACCGCGGCAACCGTTAAAAAGGATGGGCCGTTGTATACTAACCTGAAGGTGCTGCCGAAGAACATTAGTTCAAGGGACCTGCAGAGTATAATGGCCGACGACTTTGAAGATGGGCTGGGCATAAGCTGCGGGTTTTGCCATGCCGATGCAAAGGATGGCCATGGGCTTGATTTTGCGAGTGACGCCAAACCGGAAAAGCTAATAGCCCGCCGGATGATGAGCATGACCATAGGAATAAATAAAAAGTACTTTAAGTTAAAACACCCGCTGATCGGCAGCCAGGCGCTTATTATTAGCTGTAATACCTGCCATAAAGGCCAGCCGTTCCCTGATGGGATGGATCCGAAATAAGGCTTTGCCGGAAATTGTTAGTTTTGTTAACTTAATTGATAAATAATCAATAGTTTAAATAGATATTTTGAAAATAAAAAGTCCGATATATCACCTTGTTTTTTGGGTACTTACTTACCTTTTTTGGGTGTTCATTGTCGGTGACCACACCCTTAAACTTACCCACGCTATTACTGTTGAATTTTGCCTGCTGATATTCATAGCAGGCAACTATTACTTTAACACGCTCTACACCATCCCATACTTGCTGAACAAGAAAAGGTATTTTTATTTCGGGCTTTGCTTTATAGGCGGTGTATTACTGGGGGCTGTATTGCGGGTGCCGGTATCATACATGGTGAGCCGCGACCTGTTTAAAGTGGACATCAGCAAGTTTAGTTATGTAAACGTTTTTTGGGATTCATTCATAAATATATTGTTTTGGGTGGTGTTGATAGTGGGTGCGAAACTGGCGATAGAAAGGATCAGATCGCAACGATATATTGAGCAGATAGAGAACGAGAAGGCAATAAACGAGCTCAATTTTTTACGGGCGCAGTTTAACCCGCATTTTCTGTTCAATTCCATAAATTCAATATATGCGCATATCGATAAGTCGAACAAGCAGGCGCGCAACATGCTGCTGGTATTTTCGGATATGCTGCGTTATCAGTTGTATGAGTGCAATGTGGAGCACATAGCGCTGGATAAAGAAATAAATTACATAAAAAACTATATCACCCTGCAAAAGAGCAGGCTTGATGAAAGGATACAGGTTTGCTTTTGTTCCGATGTGCTCAACTCGAACGTACAGATAGCACCGCTAATACTGATCACTTTTATCGAGAACGCGTTTAAGCACATCGGTTTTGACGAGAACAAAGAGAACTACATAAGTATGAAACTGCACCACGATGAATGGGGCCTGGTATTTACTATCAGCAATACAAAAGACAATAATATCAGCCGTTTAGAAGGTGCATCGGGCCTGGGTATTGCTAATGCCAAAAGGCGGCTTGAATTGTTATATCCCGGCAAGCATACGCTGCAAATAGATGACCAGGAAAATAATTATTCGGTATCGTTAACTTTATTTGATATATGACCATTAACTGCCTGATAATTGATGATGAACCAATGGCCCGCAAACTATTGCAGGAATATATTGAAGAAACAGATTTTTTGGAATTGGTGGGCACAGCCGAAAACCCGGTAAAGGCCATGAGTCTGATAATGGAACTGGACGTTGACCTGATCTTCCTTGATGTGAATATGCCTAAGATGAACGGCATGGAATTTATGCGTTCCTCGGCAAACTTGCCTACGGTTATTATGACTACTGCCTACGGCCAGTACGCGTTGGAAGGTTTTGAAATGGCGGTTATTGATTATTTGGTGAAGCCATTTTCGCTGGAGCGGTTTTTAAAGGCTGCGCAAAAGGCATTGGAGTTGAAGTCGTTAAAGGATAAAGCCGCGCTTGCTAATATGGCTGCAGATCATTTTTATGTAAAATGCAATGGCAAGGTGACAAGGGTTAACTATGACGAGTTGTTGTGTATCGAAAGCATGTCGAACTACATTACACTCTATACTACCACAGGCAAACTGATAGTGTATTTGACGATAAAAGGGATATTGGAAAAGCTGCCCTCCAAGAAATTTATACAGGTGCATAAAAGTGCTGTTATAAACCTGGATAAAATAAATTCCATAGATGGAAATATGCTTTATATTGGTGAACATAAGGTTTCTATTGGCGCTAACTTTAGCGATGAAGCGATGAAGAAAATATTGGGCGATAGGTTTTTGAAAAGATAGCCTTATTCAAGTTAATCCACAATGCTCCGACTTTTCAACAATCAGGCTAAACACCGGGCAATCCATTAACTTTACCAACCTATTAAAAAGGAGTAAAGCGTTTGGCAAAAGAAGCGACCAAGGAAACACCCTTAATGCAGCAATACAACGTGATAAAGGCAAAGTACCCGGGTGCTTTGCTGCTGTTCCGCGTGGGTGATTTTTACGAAACTTTTGGCGAGGACGCTATAAAAGCGGCAGGGATATTAGGTATTGTGCTTACCCGGCGTGCCAACGGTGCGGCTACGCATATTGAACTGGCGGGCTTCCCGCATCATTCGCTCGAAACTTATTTGCCCAAACTGGTTAGGGCTGGTCAGCGGGTGGCCATATGCGACCAACTGGAAGACCCCAAAACCACCAAAACCATCGTAAAGCGCGGCGTTACCGAACTGGTTACGCCCGGCGTTGCCATCAGCGATAATATTTTACAGCAAAAGAGCAATAATTACCTGGCATCGTTATACTTTGAGAAGAACAGCATCGGTATAGCGCTGATAGATATTTCAACAGGGGAGTTTTTAACCGCGCAGGGCAGCAGCGATTACATTGATAAGCTATTGCAAAGTTATACACCCAGCGAGGTGATCTACCCCAAAAGCCGCAACGCTGATTTTAAAGATAATTATGGCGACAGGTTTTATACCTATATGCTGGACGACTGGCCTTACAGCGGCGATTATGCCAACGAAACGCTACTGAAGCATTTCGGCGTAAAATCATTAAAAGGATTTGGGATAGATAAGCTGAATTTAGGCATTGTTGCCGCGGGTGTGGCGCTGCATTACCTGAATGAAACCGAGCATAGGAATTTACAGCATATATCGGCTATATCGCGGATAGAGGAAGACAGGCATTTATGGATAGACCGGTTCAGTATCCGTAACCTGGAACTGGTTGGTTCGAGCAATGATAATGCCCTTACATTGGTTGATGTTTTAGACCATACCTGCTCGCCCATGGGCGCGCGTTTATTGCGCAGATGGATAGTAATGCCTTTGAAGGAAATAAAGCCTATAAACGACAGGTTAGGCGTTGTGGAGTACCTGATAGCCGAAGAAGAACTGAGGGAAACCTTACAGCAATACATCAGGCAGATCGGCGACCTGGAAAGGCTCATATCAAAAATAGGCTTGCAAAAGGCCAATCCGCGCGAGGTTTGTCAACTTAAAAAAGCTTTGAAAGCGATTGAGGAGATAAAGGCGATTTGCGAGCACTCCATCAGCCTGCCATTAAAAGCGATCGGCGAACAGCTGAATCCCTGTACTACCATTAGTGAGAAGATAGAAAAAGAGCTGCACCCGGAGCCGCCGGTAATGCTGGTAAAAGGCGGCATAATGAATGAAGGCATTAACGAAGAACTTGACCGCCTGCGTAAAATAGCTTTTGGCGGTAAAGGATATTTATTAGAGATACAAAAACGCGAAGCTGAAATAACAGGCATTCCATCATTAAAAGTATCGTTCAATAATGTGTTCGGGTATTACCTGGAAGTAACTCATAGTCATAGAGATAAAGTTCCATCAGATTGGATACGCAAGCAAACCCTGGTAAATGCTGAACGCTATATTACCCCTGAATTAAAGGAATATGAAGAACAGATATTAGGTGCCGAAGAAAAGATACTGGCGCTGGAAACCAGGCTTTATAACGACCTGCTGTATTCCTTAGCCGAATACATAAAACCTATACAACTCAACGCGCAATTGGTGGCACGTTTGGATGTGTTGCTGAACTTTGCCACCATATCCATCAAAAACTATTATGTAAAGCCGGATATAAACGAGAGCAGGCTGATTGATATAAAAGGCGGCCGCCACCCGGTTATTGAGAAGAACCTGCCATTAGGCGAAAGCTATATCACTAATGATGTGTACCTGGATTCAGAAAGCCAGCAGATCATAATTATCACCGGGCCGAATATGGCAGGTAAATCAGCTTTGCTGAGGCAGACCGGGCTTATTGTACTGATGGCGCAGATGGGTTGTTTTGTGCCTGCTAAATCAGCTTCGATAGGTTTAGTAGATAAAATATTTACAAGGGTGGGTGCATCGGATAACGTTTCCTCGGGCGAATCAACCTTTATGGTGGAGATGAATGAAACGGCAAGTATATTAAATAATATATCCGATAGGAGCCTGATATTGTTAGATGAAATAGGCCGCGGCACATCAACCTATGATGGCATTTCTATTGCCTGGGCCATTGCCGAATATCTGCACAATCATCCTTCGGCAAAAGCCAAAACACTATTTGCCACACATTACCATGAGTTGAATGAACTGAGTAATTCATTTAACCGCATTAAAAACTTCAATGTCTCGGTAAAAGAAGTTGGCCACCAGATCATCTTTCTGCGTAAACTGGTTCCAGGTGGCAGCGAGCATAGCTTTGGCATACATGTAGCCAAATTGGCGGGTATGCCGCAAAAAGTATTGAGCCGGGCTAACGAGATATTAAAAAAACTGGAAAACGAACGCACCGGCGGCGAGCACATCAAGGAAAGCATCCGCAAAGTGCAAAAACAGGCCGTACAAATGCAGATGTTCAGTATTGATGACCCGGTGCTGGTTAAAATTCGTGACACGCTAAATAACCTCGACGTAAATACACTAACCCCCGTTGAGGCATTGATGAAACTTGACGAGATACAAAGGGTGATAAAAGGGTAAAATATCCTGAAATTTTTGTGTGCTGTCTCATTTTAGCAAATGAGACAATTTGAGACACCTGACTATAAAAGTTTTCAAAAACCCTTCAAAATACCTCAAAATACACGTTTTTGTAACGAAATCTGGCTAAAAACAGCGCTTTTTGGCCTCAAAATAGTATCAAAAACGCTTGTTTTAGGCCAGAAATTGGGTGAAAAACAATAAAAAATCAGCATCCTTTCGTGTTTTACACCCCAAAAAACACCCTTTTTTAGCAATTATCGTCTCATTTTGTCTCAATATGATACAGCAGCGTTTTTTAGTGATTACTAAAATATTCTTCTATATTAGTGATACCAAAACCCTTATTATATGGATAGTTTATATATCATCCTGTTTATCATTGTTATAGCGTTGCTTATTAACAATAATAATAGTTTAAGTAAAAAAATAGGGGAACTGGAGCTTCGCATCTTTAACTTGCACGAAGCTGTACGGAAGCTTAATCTCCCCAAACCATCAGAAGAACAGAAACCCGCACCACCCAAAGAAGAAAAACCAGCACCCGTACCTGTTGCCGAAAAAGCCCCCGATATTCCAAAACCTGCACCGCATATCGAAACCGAAGTTGTTGAATTTCATAAGGAAGTTATCAGCGACATTAAAAACCGCACGGTTAAATCTAAGATCCACGCGTCCTATTTCCATAAGCAACCAAAAGAACCCAAACTTTCTTTTTTTGAACGTTACCCCGACCTGGAAAAATTTATCGGCGAAAACCTGGTAAATAAGATAGGTATAGCTATACTGGTATTGGCCATAGGCTTTTTTGTAAAATATGCTATTGATAATAACTGGGTTGGCCCGGCGGGCAGGGTAGGCATTGGTGTGTTGTGCGGTGGTATACTTATAGGTATAGCGCATCGGTTACGAAAGAGCTATAAAGCATTCAGTTCGGTATTGGTAGGCGGCGGCCTGGCTATATTTTATTTCACTATAACGCTGGCTTATCATGAGTTTCATTTGTTCAATCAAACTGCATCATTCATTATCCTTATTGTAATAACCTGTTTCGCGGTAGCATTATCGCTCCTGTATGATAAGCAGGAACTGGCGGTAATAGCATTGGCCGGCGGTATGTCGAGCCCGTTTATGGTGAGTAATGGCAGCGCGAATTATAATGCATTGTTTATTTATATGCTAGTGCTCAATGCCGGGCTACTCATTATCGCTTATTACAAATCATGGCGAATATTGAATATATCGGCATTTGGATTAACGGTATTGGTGCTGGCAGGTATTATCTACACCTTGCCGAAAGAGGCTTATGGCATCAGTTTTATTTACATCTCAGTATTGTATTTACTATTCTTTGCCATTAATATCGCCAATAATATTAAAGAGAACAAGAAATTCATTGCATCCGATTTTACCATATTACTGCTGAATACCGCCTTATATTTCAGTGCCGGTTTATATTTATTAACCATGATGGATGCTGATATATATAGGGGGTTGTTCTCAGCAAGCCTTGGCGCAATCAATCTGGTATTATCGTTCATCTTATTTAAAACCAGGAAAGCCGAGTTAAATATATTATACCTGCTTATTGGCATTACCTTAACCTTTATATCATTAACAGCACCCATACAACTACACGGACATTTTATTACGCTGTTTTGGGCAGCTGAAACCGTTTTATTGTATTGGCTGTATCAAAAATCGGGTATAAAATTAATGCGGTTGGCCTCGATCATCATTTGGGGCGCTATGTTGTTTAGCTTACTGATGGACTGGTATACTATCTATGGTTCATCAGGTACGCAATTAACCATCATAGCTAACAAAGGCTTTATTACTACAGTGTGCACAGCAATAAGCTGTTTTTTAAGATACTTACTGGCTACCCGGCCCAATGAAAATAAGCCACTGGTGCGCGCAGATATGTTTAAATATTGGGCTGTAGTTCTGTTATTTGCGGCCGGGGCACTTGAAATAAACCACCAGTTTTTAAACCGTTACCCGTTAACTGATCTGAATGTGTTATACCTCATGCTGTACTTGCCTGTGTTTGTATATGTTTTCGGACTCCTGGCCCCTAAAATATTATCAGAGGAACTGAACTGGGGATTTATGGGCTGGGTATATGCCACAGCAATTACCATATACCTTATGGTAACGCCTATATACTTTGACCTGCAATGGGTGATCTTAACCACATCAAAAATTAATGCGGCCCATTTTTGGGCACACTGGATAAGTGATATATTCGTTATGTTGATTTTTTACAAGCTGATAACTGATTGCAAGACGAGTTTACAACAACATATTAAACCGGTAAGCTGGTGCATTGCAGCGGGCGTTGTACTTTTCCTGAGTTTAGAAGTATGCTTACTAAGCAATGTTTTATTCTTCACAAAAGCAGATTCTATTGATCACCTGGAAACACTTTACATAAAAACAGGTTTACCTGTATTGTGGGGCATATCATCATTCGCGCTGATGTGGCTGGGCATGCGTTACAAATTGAGAGTATTACGTATTATTTCGTTAACCTTGTTTAGTTTAACCCTTATTAAATTGTTTGTATTCGATATTGAAAATATACCGCCAGCAGGAAAAATAGCTGCTTTCTTTTGTTTAGGCGTATTATTGCTGATAATTTCGTTTATGTACCAAAAGGTTAAAGTTATAATCACAGATGATGGGGATGTTTCAAAAAAGTAAACGGTTTTATACAGTATTTGTGCTGATGTTTTTGGTGTGCCCGTTTGTAAAGGCGCAGATTACGAAATTTAAATATAAAGCTGATATACAAAAAATAGATTCAAGTGGTGTTTATCGCATCGAATTAAGCCCCGCGTTGGTATCCAAAAGTTACGATGGCTCAAGCGACATTCGTATAAATGATAATACAGGAAAGCCTATTGCTTATGTATTAAGCAGCAAATTATCTATAAATACCCCTGATCGTTTTATTGTATTCCCCGAGGTTGCACCTGAGCAAGTTACAGATACAGCCATATTTTATACCGCTGGGAACGAAAATACGCTTAACATAAGTCAGCTATGGCTGAAATTAAGAAAGACCGGGGTTAACCGTACGGTAAACCTGGCTGGCAGTGACGATCTTAAAAATTGGTTTGCCATTAAAGAAGATATGCCGCTTGAACAGGCAGGAGAGGATAAAGGCGCTGATTACCAACAGGTATTAACTTTTCCTACCAGTAACTACAGGTATTTTAGGGTACAAATAAACAGTAAGAATAAGGCGCCGGTAAAAATGCTACAAGCCGGGGTATATGCTGCCAGTTTAAACAAACCGGTATTTGCAGTACTGCCTGCGGTTAAGATAAATTCGGTTGATAATAATAAAATAAGCCGTGTTTTTATTAACCTGCATGCACCATACCAGGTTAATAAATTGCATTTCAATATTTCAGGCCCCAGGTATTTTAATCGCAGGGTTGTTGTTTATGCCATGAATAAGGCAGGCAATTTTGAAAATGCCAATGTGCTTGCCGACACCGTTTTAGCTTCGGCAGCCTCACAGGATGTTTTATTATCAGTAAAAACAAGCAAATTAAGGGTTGATATTTATAATGGTGATGATAATCCTTTAACCATTACCTCGGTTGATGCTTACCAGTTAAAACTATATGCGGTTTGCTACCTCGAAAGCGGGCATAAGTATAGCATATATACAGGTAATCCGGGAGCTAAGGAGGCCAATTATGATCTTAGTTTTTTGAATAACCGGGCTTACAACCAATTACCTGGCATTAGTCATGGCCGTGTTTATAACAATGGCGCTTATGCAATACTGCCTGTTCCGAACAAAAGTGACCATTCGATACTGCTATGGTCAATACTCATTTTAGTATTAATGATATTAAGTTTCCTTACCCTGAAAATGGTTCGCGAGCTGAAATAACTATCAGCGTTATTTACTTAGTGTTAATATGTTTAAAAACTGGCATAACTGCAGCCGCGGTTTACCTTTATTTTTATAATATGAAGCATAAGTATTACCTGAATTTGCCCCTTTTATTTTTTAGCTTGTTATTGGTGGTCCTTTCATCATGCCATACACGCCGTGCAGTAATGCGTGGTGAACCCGGGGAACTGGTGCAGCCACAGAAGGATATAGCCGAAAAATATTCTGAATTGTTAGGGGTTGCTAAAGACAGTATTCAAAATGGCCGTTTATATGCTTTTATTGATGATTGGTATGGTACACCCTATAAATTCGGGGGATTAGATAAAGACGGTATAGATTGTTCAGGATTGGCTTTTTTGTTGGAACAGCAGGTTTATGGCGTTACCATGCCACGTATGACCAGCGGGCAGATAAATGTTATAAAACGCGAATATGAAGAAGACCTGAGAGAGGGTGACCTTGTATTTTTTGATTTTGACGGAAAAAAATTCAGCCATGTGGGGGTTTACCTGCAAAACGGGTATATAGTACACGCCAGCTCCACAAAAGGGGTGATCATCGTGCCGCTGCATGGCGCTATTTATAAATACTTTTCACGTTGTGGCGCGGTGGATGGGACATTGGTCACCAGCGCGCAAACCGAATAATTTAATAATCGCTATTTTTGCGGCATGGAGAAACCTAAGCAGGACTATTCATTCTGGACGAAATATAAACGATTTGCCAATACCGAAATATTATTGTACCTGATAATGGTAATTGGTATTATATTGGGCATTATTATTTTCAGTTATTTTTGATCAGTGTAATTGTAGATGCGTCCGCATCTACAACCGACTGGAAGAAATCGACCAAATCCTGGTAGGTGTCTTTAGGATAAGTGCCATCGATCAGCTGTAATTTGCGCTTATAAACCAGTTTGCCATCCTTAATTGTACTTGTTACCGCGAAACTTCCAAAAGGCTTTTTAAGTGTAACTTCTGATGGCGTATATTCTGCGTGATAACCCGAAGGCAGGGTATAGGTAATCTCGTCTTCATCGGTATATCCCTCATTTATATATACATCGGTTTTACGGTTAATGACCTGTTTAGGCCGCGTATAATCGCGGTTTGCCGTATTAAGTATAAAAGTTATCTTGCCATCATCTGACGAAGCATATTCGGGCGCTTTAAGTTCAATGCTTTCCGTAGTTACCGGGTCTAAAGTTTTGTCCTGTTTATATTCAAGCTTTTGTATATCTAAATTAGTTATAGGATATATTTTTTGCAATGTTTTTAAGCGTTCACTGGGGGCTTGTTCTATGATCTCATCCCGATCCCAATAATTAATGCCTTTGAAATTTGTTGTCATACCGCCCGATAATTCCCCGCCAGCAGTTAAAACAAAATTGGCTTTACGATATTCACTGTTATTTTCGGCTGTATATTTTGGCGTATGCAGTAATTTCCCGCCTTGTGGCGTACAGGCTAACACGTTGCGATCATCGGTAAAATCACCTATATAACCGAAAGGAATTGTTTGACTGGTGCAATCGCACCAGGTAGTATCGTTTTTAAAAGGAATGCATAAAATAATATGATTTGCCTGATCCATACTTGCAAAATTATTTAGCAGGCTTATCTTACGGTCATGGTTGCCCATTACTACACAATAATATGAGTCGATATTTACGGCCCTTAATAATGCTTGTGTATAATTTACCAATGCTTTACAATCACCATAATTTAATTTGTCTACATCAGTAGCCAATATGGGCTGCCAGCCGCCGATGCCTACGGTTACATTTACATAGTGGGTTTTGTTCTGTACATATTCATATATCTTTTTTGCTTTAAGTTTAGGGTCTGTGATGGCGGCTGTCATTTGCTGTACCTGTGCAATTGTTTCAGCCGGAATTTCGCCCCTGTTCACCAACAAATGGTCATAAATCCACTTACCCAATTCATTCCAATTGGTGTAACTGCCTGTCATCCCACCATAACTAAATTTTTCAGGAGCAAATTTTACTATACTTAAATATTTATCAGGATTGGGTTCATACGGTTCATATTTTATCGCTTTCAAGTTGTTGATCTGCCAGCTGTAAGTTTTTAAACCTGTTTTTTCATTGGTTGCAATGTTGGCTGCTCCGGGCATATTTATTTCTTTATACCGAATATTAAAATCGGGCTTGCAGGTAATTGTATAGGAGCTTTTTTCAACAGCTATTCCTGTACCCGGATTTGGCTCCCAACTACCCAGGTTTAACGATTCTTTTGAATGTAGCTCATACTCATATTCTACTGTATAAGGGTAACCGGCAGCAGTGGGTTTATAATGTTTAACTTTGGTATCATCGTACAAAGAAAAGCCATCCTGGGCATTTACATCTTCAAATCTACCTTCTGTAAACTTATCTGTCTGTTTGCCAAATCCATCATAAACAGCACCTTTAATGTATTTTATCGTGTAAAATTTGTTATGGTCTATCACAATTTCCGCATCATCGTCTCCATTTTTGTTTAAAACAGTTATAACTCTCTTATAATGATAGATCACATTATCAAGGTCTTTTACCTCCACAGTTGTTTCATCATCACGTACAACCGAACTTGCATAGGGCAAAAGCTCTTTTGGTATAAGGCCGGCATCATAATTTTGCTGGGCGCTTGCGGAAAAACCTATCAGGGCGAAGAAAATAAGTAAGCGTAGTTTCATTATTTATTGGTCAGTTTCAGTTGTACTTTTGCTGAACGGAGAATATCATCATAAAAGCCTTTTAACCCGGCGTATTCAGCAACGGGGTAAATAGTTTTATTTAGTTGATATTCCTGGGTATAAGTAGCGGTGTCGTCGTTTATTTCAAATTTTGCATTTAGTTCACCGCCCGAATTAGGCAATGAGTTATGAAACTCATTTTGGGGCATGTTTGCGGTTTTATTTGCAGGCAGGTGCAATGTAAGGGTATAGCTGCTTACAACAGGCATAACCATATCCACATCATACGTGCGGGTGCTGCTTTTAAAGGGGGTGCCTGTTGGCTTATCAATAACAAAGGCGTCAAGCGCGTCGCCCTGTAAATTACCTTCAACGGTATAAACTTCAGTTAAGGGCATATTAAGGCTATCGAGGTTGTTGATTGATGAGCTGACAATATGCAACCCCGGTGCTATCGTAACAGTTTTAAAATAGTCGGCGGGTGTTTTATAGCTTTTTACCTGCTCTCTTTTTTTGTAAGCGTTGTAGCTTTTTAAATGATGGGTAATGGTGCCGGTCAGCTTGCCATCGGCTGTTAAGGTAAGATCAGCTGCATAAACATCTGTTTCAGTTTGAGGTGTTATAACATTTATCCAATACGATGGCGCATTTAACGGCATTGCACGGCCCTGCCCGTTTATACATCGTAGCGGCAGCACGCCAAATTGTAGTTCCGGTTCAGTTGCATCGAGTAAATAATCCTTGTCGCCTATGTTAACGGCGGCTATCACATAATTAAATTCACCCAGGGCGGGGTATAATTGATTTACAGTACCATTATCACGGGTTGATAATAGTATGGCACCTGCGTTTAGCCCTGCCTCCTGCAATGCGGCCACAAGTGCCAGGTTAACATCGGCAGCGTTGCCGCTATGTTTATCAAGCGCTTTTTTAATGCCATCATCACTATAAACGGAATACACACCGTTAAAATTTATTGTTTTTTGTATATAGGTATATATAGCTTTCGCTTTGTTAAGGTCATCAGTTGCCCCGGTTGTAATAGCCGATAACCGGTCTTTAAAAATACCCTTGCGGTTTAGCTGGCTGCCAAAATTATCATCATATTTTAAATGCTTGTCCACATCGCTCCAATCACTGGCTATATCAAGATGCAGTGCCTGGTTTAACCTCGAATAGTTGTTAATGCTCACTAACGAAGTTAATTGGAAATACAAGGCCGAAATAACGTTTTTAGGCGATGTCATATACGGCTCCTGTTTAAAGGCTGGCACATTATTTATTAAATAATCCTCAACGGTGCAGTCACTTTTCAGGTTGGTTGATTCAAAGCATTCTTTTTCGATTGCGGTAGTGTCCCTTGTTAGCTTTAACGCGCCGCGTAATGAAACATTGTAGCCGAAAACGTGCGGTATATGCACCTCGTATTCTGAATATAATTTGGGTATATCCGACTGAAAATCCCAGGTTTTAAACTTTTCCAGGAAAGGCGATTCCAGCCGGTACCTATATTCAATTATGCAGCCGGGCTGCAAATTAGGCATGTTAAATGTTACCTCACTAAGGTGCTTGTTTACCCTAACTATATTAATGCTATCAGGGTCGACGCTGCTTGCATGCATAGCGCCATTTGGCTCTTCATAATAAGTCATGGCCTGTACGCCGCTGGTTCTTATTTCTTCATAGCTGCCATTATCTTTTATATAGTAAGGTAATTCAACATGCCCCCTTTTTAGCGCTTCTTTATCAAACAGTTTTATTTTTACATGGTATTCAAATATTAAGGTTTCAGTGTTTCCGTTGCTGGTGATCCATGCACGGCCAAACTCCTTTAAAACGAGAGCGTGGGCGGTTGGGTCTTTATCATAACTACCCATATCCAGCTGCTTACGGTCATAATCGCCAAACGGGAAGTCTTTTGCAATATTATTATCAAAAGTATGTTCGGCGAATAATTGCTGGGCCTTTAACCGGCCGGAAATTATGAGTAAGATGAGAGTTGTGAACAGTATTTTTCTCATGGCAATGTTTATCGGTTACATTTTCTTTTTAAACATCATTTCTTCCCTTTCAGCAAGAATGATCTTGTTCATTAACTCTTTTAAATAAGGGTATTCCTCGGGGCTATATACCGGTTTTTTTAATTCCATAACCCGCGAGTAGGTAAAGCTATTGCCATCAGTGCCAAAATTGGTTATAAAATCACCGCCGTTGTTGGGTAAACCAACGCTCATATCTTTCACAGGCGTTTCAACTGTATATTGTTCAGGCAGATGCATCACAAGGGTAAACCTTGTTACCGAAGGCATTCCCCAATCAACAGGGTAGGTACGGTCCTGTAATTTAAAGGGGTTTACCTGCATCCTGTCCATTACATTCGGGTTAAACTTAAAATGGTCACCATCCATATGGTCATACTCTTTTACCTCAATTTCATATTTCTCGGTTACCGGTCCCTCAAGGCTGTCCACATCCGAAACATCCGAATGCAATATTTTAAACCTTGAATGTTCGGCCAGGTTTTCAACATACTCATCAACCGAATTGAATTTTTTTACCTCTTTCCTTTTCATATAAGCCTCATAGCCCATTGAGTAATGCGTCATCGTGCCTTTTAACTTTCCGTCTGGCTGAAGTGTAAGATCAAGCATTACTGTACTAACTTGTCTTTCGGGCGAGACCATGTCTATCCAGTATGACGGCTTGTCGAGGCTCATTACCCGTCCCTGGTCATTTAAACAACGCATAGGCAACAATCCGAATGATAGCATAGGGTCAGTGGCATCCAGTAAATAACTTTTATCGCCAATATCAAGCTTGGCAATAACGTAATTAAAGCTTGATACCGAAGGGTAAAGCTTATTTACAAAGCCGTTATCGCGTGTTGAAAGTAAAACTGCTTCGGCATTAAGGCCTGCCGACTTTAATGCGGCTGCTAATGATAAGTTAACTTCAGCGGCGTTACCGGTATGGTTATCCAGCGCGGCGCGTATACCATCGGCGCTTCTGTAATCATATACTTCATTCCACTTAATTGCTTTTTTAATATAAGCATAAACAGCTTTAGCTTTATCAAGGTCATCTGTTTTACCCACTGTTAACGCTATTATTTTGTCTTTAAACAGCCCTGTTTTCCTCAGTTGCGAACCAAAATAATCGGCATGTTTAAGTTCATAATCAATGTCTTTCCATTCTTTAGCTATTTTTATGTTACCACCGCCTTGCAGGTTGGTTTCATCAGACAGGTCGAAATTTATAGCAGACAGGAAATTGCGGGGCGCAGTCATGTCATCTTCAACAATAAATGCAGGTATATCGCTCATTCCATAAGTAAAATGTGAGCAATCGCACTTTGCGCCATGAAAAGAAAAACAATCTCTTTCAACCTCCGAAAGATTTTTAGTTAGCTTCAATGAGCCGATCATTGAAGCATTAAAATTCCAGAATGCAGGGATGTGCACGTCGTATTCAGAATAAATTTTAGGCAGGTTACTTTGAAATTCCCAGGAGTGAAAGTTCCGCCAATAAGGCGAAACAAGTTTGTATTCATATTCAATAATGCTGCCCTCGCGTATACCGGGCATTGCAAATTTTAATGTGCTCCAATGCTTGCTATCCTTTACTGTATATATTTTGGAAGGGTCGAGTTCCGTTTTGGCGATCGCCCCATTTTCGTCGGTGGAGATGGTTACAGCTTTAATATCTTCCACCTTCTCATAGGTTATACCATCCTGGCTGTAAAACGATATTCCAACTTTACCTTCATCAAAGGCACTTTTATCAAATATTTTTATTTTAACATGATATTCATACACTAAATTTATGTCATCATCGCCAGTACGGGCAATTTCTGCGCGGCCATGTTCTATTAATACCACCGCATGTGCCGAAGTATCTTTGTTATATTTTTTCATGGCCATATCTTCTATTTTGAAGGTGCCAAACTCAAAATCCTGTGATTGTGCGGGTATTGAAAATAATGATAAGGTTAGTAAGAGCAGTAAAATTTTCCTCATAGTTTGTTAAATTGATTTAGGATGGTTGAAAATAGCAATAATTAACCCTTTTCAAAAAAGATTTAGAATTATTGTGAGTAATGTTTGTTATACTTTTGCACCTTTGCAGTCCTTTACTATTATAAATAATGAAATTGAATTTAAAACGGCCCCTGGCTTTTTTCGACCTTGAGGCTACCGGAACTAATATAGGAGTTGACCGCATTGTTGAAATATCAGTAATAAAACTTGATCCTGACGGCAGCGAGGAAGTTAAAACATGGCGGGTGAACCCCGAAATGCCTGTACCATTAGAATCATCATTAATACATGGGATATACGACGAACATATAAAGGATGAACCTAATTTTAAAGCTTTAGCAAATGATGTAGCTCAATTTATAGGGAATAGCGACCTCGCCGGTTTTAATTCGAATAAGTTTGATATACCCATGCTGATGGAGGAGTTTTTACGCGCGGGCGTACAATTCGACCTCGATAAACGCCATTTTGTTGATGTGCAAAACATTTTTCACCAAATGGAGCAGCGCACCCTAAAGGCTGCCTACCAGTTTTATTGCCAGAAAGATATTATCAACGCCCATTCGGCCGAGGCTGATACCCGCGCTACTATGGAAGTTTTAATAGCCCAGGTAGCAAAATATGAGAATATAGAATGGGAAGATAAGAAAGGAAACAAGCTTATACCTGTTATAAACGATATTGAAGCACTGCACAAGTTTACCAACCTGAACAAACCGGTTGATTTTGCCGGGCGCATGGTTTATAACGACAATGGCGAGGAAACCTTCAATTTTGGCAAGCATAAAGGCAAAAAAGTTGAAGATGTATTCAATATGGAGCCCAGCTATTATTCGTGGATGATGCAGGGCGATTTCCCGTTATACACCAAACGTAAACTGGAAGAAATATACAGCCGTTTCAGTGCAAAGAAAGCTGCTGAAAGGCAAGTAAAACCCGCACAACCTAAACAGGAAACCGTATCGCCCAAAATTGATTTTCAGAAAAAGGAATTTTCCAAGCCCGATCATACAAAAAATAACTACCAGAATAAGCCATTTAAAAAACCTGATGAACCTGCTAAGCCGGTTAATGAGGACATGCTGAAATTATTAGCTGATAAGTTTAAAAAAGGATAAAATCATTGTGCGATTGTAAATTTGTGATTGAGTGAGTTTTTTTAATTATTCACTCAATCACAAATTCGCTCATTCACTCAATCTTTAAAAACTCGATATTCCTTTTTAGCCCATTGAATTTGGCGCGTTTTACGGCGGAGATTTTGAATATTTTTTGGAAAACTTCCTGTGTTATATCCTGCCAGTCATTTTTATCCATACCTAACAATTCAGGGTGTGGGGTAAAAGATGGTTCGCTATTTAATACCGAAAATTTGTTCCAGGGGCAAACATTCTGGCATACATCGCAGCCGAACATCCAGTTATCCATTTTGCCTTTAAACTCGGTTGGTATCTCATTTTTTAGTTCGATGGTGAGATAAGATATACAACGGCTGCCATCTACAATATAAGGAGCTACAATGGCTTCGGTAGGGCAGGCATCAATGCAGCGGGTGCAGCTACCGCAATGGTCGGCGGTAGGTTCAACGTCGTATTCCAGTTCAACATCTATTATCAGCTCCGCTAAAAAAAAGAATGAGCCGGATTTTTTGCTGATAAGATTAGTGTTTTTTCCTATCCATCCCATACCTGCTTTTTTAGCCCAGGCTTTATCCAGTACGGGTGCCGAATCAACAAACGCGCGGCCATTCACTTCACCTATTTTTTCGTTTATTATAGCTAATAATTGCTTTAGTTTATCTTTTATTACATGGTGATAATCAGCGCCATAAGCATAACGTGATATTTTTGGCGAGGATGGGTCGCTTTGAGTGTCTTCAGTGTAATAATTAAGCCCGAGAGATATAACAGATTTAGCGCCATCAACCAATAAACGGGGATCGAGCCGCTTATCAAAATAGTTCTCCATATACTGCATTTCGCCGTGCATACCTTTCTTTAGCCAGGCTTCGAGGCGGGGGGCTTCCTGCTCTAAAAATTCAGCCTTGGCAATACCGCAAAACATAAAGCCGAGGTTCTTAGCCTCGGTTTTTATTAAGTTACTATATGCTTGTTTGTTAAGCTGCACAGGGCAAAGATACTACAATGTATTTAGAGAAGAACTTTGCCATCATACTATTGATTTACGAAGTTTTAAAAACTTCGTAAATCTGTTAGATAGAAAGTGCTATTGCCTATAAACAAAAAAACTTGCGAAATTTTTAAAATTTCGCAAGTTAATGTCCAATGGAGTGACTAGTAAACTCCCCCTTGAGGGAGGTGGGGGGCTAAAAGCTTTGCTTCACATTTTTAGCGAACGTTTTGGTTGTCCAGTAACCGCTGTCTAAGATCCTCCTTACGGTCATCAATGGGTCTTCAGGATAGCGCTTATCAGCTAACTGAAAAGCCATTTTGAAGCCATGTTTCCTTAATTCAGGCAGGTTGGTTTTGTTCCATATACCGAATGGATAGGCAAAGTAATCCATTTTCTTGCCAGTTATTTCTTCCAGTTTTTTAGTTGGTTTGTCAATCTGTATTACCCAATCATCTTTTTTAGGGTTCGGATCGTGTTTGTATTTGCTTACCATGTGGTGGTCCCAGGTATGGCTGGCAATAACGTTACCTTCATCGCTCAACTGTTTTACCTGTGCCGAACTCATGTAATGCGGGCGGCCTAACGATACCGTCATAATAAAATACACACCTTTAAAGCCATATTTTTGCAAAGTAGGGCGGGCAACCTCAAACTGGTCGAGATCGGTATCGTCAAAGGTAAGCATAATGGGCTTGTTTGGCAGCGGTGTGCCTTTGGTCAGATAATTATAAAGCTGATCCGGCAGGATAGTGTGGTAACCGCTGTCGGCCAGCATTTTAATGTGATCACGGAACGAAGCAGGGGGGATGATATAATCCTTGGCGGTTTTGGAATCCTTTGGTCTCCAGTCGCGTATCTGGTGATAGCATATGATAGGCACCTGTTTGCGGGCCATAATTGCCGCCGTATTTCCTTGTGCCTGTACGGCAGCAGTCCCGATTAAACCTAATGATAATACGGAAAAAAGTTGTTTTAACATGGGGTATGTTCAAAATGTTTAACAAAAAATCAACACGGCTAAAGTAACAAGATTTATACTTTTAGCCGTGTTAATTTATAAACAAATTAACATCCATATTCATTTACAGCACAATACGTTTTCCTTCTTTTATTGATCGTTTGGCGGCATCCAATATTTCCATTACGGTCATGTTGTAATTTAATGACGACTGGTCGTCTTTACCTGATATTTGATGGTTTAGCACCGCAGTTAAATAAACAATAGGGTCGTTTATGGGTGCTTCCATTGAAGGCACATCTTTAGAACCGATTATTTTTTCACGCATACGGCTTACGATGTGGCTGGTATCTAAAGCATGTAAATAGCCGGTCTCACCAAAAACCTCAAAATCCTTTATAGAGAAGGGCCAGTTCCACGAGCCTTCTATCTCGCCGGTAGCGCCTTTGTATTCAACCATAATGGTGGCATCATCCTCAACCTTTGGATATACCTGTGGCTTATAATGTCTTGCAATAGCAGTTACCGCTATCGGGCGTTCGCCATGCATCATCCAGGTCATTTGGTCGGCACCATAGCAGCCAAAATCATTAAGCGCGCCTGCACCGTTTAATACAGGGTCGGTAAGCCAGGCTAAAAATTCCTCGCTGCAACCTATTTCTTTCGGCCCCTGGTGACCATCATGGGCAACCATTCTTTTTATCGGGCCAATAGTTCCTGCATTAACGGTATTATAAATATCATGTGTCGACTGGTACCAGGTAGTTTCATAATTAACTAAAAACACGGTATTGTATTTGGTGGATAATTGTTCAATGCGTTTAGCCTGTTCCAAAGTAGCCGCCATAGGTTTTTCCACCATTACAGGGATTCCCAACGGCGCGCATACCTCAACAATATCCACATGGTTGGCTGCTGCGTTGTAACCCAAAACAGCATCCGGCTTCTTTTTCAGTACCATTGTTTTTAGGTCTGTAAAGAAAAGCGAATCCGGGATATGGAATATCTTTCCAAATTTCACCCAAAGGGCTTTGTTTGGTTCGGCAATGCCTACAATATCGGCCTTGCCATCGCGGTAGCGGCTTAAAATGCCATAAACATGGTTGTGGTTTAAGCCTGCAACCCCGAGGCGTAAACTTTTTTGAGCATTGGCACGAGTAATGAATCCGGCCAGTAGCAGGGCCATCAATAGGAACGTTTTAGCATTTTTCATAATTGCAGCAGATGATTTATAAGTTAATTTTTCAAAATAACGATGGGTTGCCGCCCAGTTTTATTTTACCGAGATGCTTGTAAGCGCTTTCGGTAGCCTCGCGGCCACGGGCAGTGCGCATTAAAAAGCCTTCCTGTATTAAAAACGGTTCGTAAACTTCTTCAATGGTGCCTTCTTCCTCGCCAACAGCGGTAGCTATAGTTTTTAACCCCACCGGGCCACCTTTAAACTTATCGATGATGGTAAGGAGTATCTTATTATCCATTTCGTCCAGGCCATGCTCATCAACGTTTAGGGCATTCAATGCATATTGGGCAATGGCGGTATCTATGTTGCCGGTACCCTTTATCTGGGCGAAATCGCGGGTACGGCGCAATAGTGCATTTGCAATACGCGGGGTGCCACGGCTGCGGCGGGCAATTTCATAGGCGCCTTCATCACTTATAGGTGTTTTTAATATCGATGCTGAACGCAGAACAATGGTAGTTAGTAGTTTGGCATCATAATATTCCAGCCTTGAATTGATACCGAAACGTGCGCGAAGTGGAGAGGTAAGCAAGCCCGAACGCGTAGTAGCGCCCACCAGTGTAAACGGGTTCAAGGATATTTGCACCGAACGGGCATTAGGGCCGCTTTCGAGCATAATATCTATTTTAAAATCTTCCATTGCCGAATACAGGTATTCTTCAACCAGCGGACTTAAACGGTGTATCTCATCAATAAAAAGAATGTCGCCTGTTTCAAGGTTGGTGAGTAAGCCTGCAAGATCGCCGGGTTTATCCAGCACAGGGCCTGAAGTTATTTTAATGCCTACGCCCATTTCATTAGCTATGATATAGGAGAGGGTGGTTTTGCCCAATCCCGGCGGGCCGTGCAATAGTACATGGTCAAGCGCCTCGCCGCGCTGGCGGGCTGCCTGTACAAATACTTTTAGGTTGGTTAATATCTTATGCTGACCGGTAAAATCCTCAAATGCCTGCGGGCGCAAAACTTTTTCAATATCGCGTTCGGCAGGAGAGAGGCGTTCACGGTCGGGATCTAAATTTTCGTTCATTTGCCAACGAATTTAGCACTTATTTCGAATTTCGAATATCGGATTTCGATTTTAATTGAATTGTTACATCGCATGCGACCTGTTCAAATACAAAATATAGATTTTATAAATCCGAAATCGAACATCCGAAATCCGAAATCAAATCTATCCTTCGGGATACTTCCTGAAAATACTATTGATCTTCATCTGTATCACACCAAAAAAGGCTTCTTTGAATATACCTGTCGACATTTTTGAGGTACCTGCAGTACGGTCCGTGAAAATGATAGGGACTTCGACCAGTGAAAAGCCATGCTTAATGGCAGTATATTTCATCTCGATTTGGAAAGCGTAGCCTACAAATTTTATTTTATCCAAACTAACTGTTTCCAACACCTTGCGTTTATAACACATGAAACCGGCCGTGGCATCCTGCACATTAATACCTGTTATAAAACGGACATATACTGACGCAAAATAACTCATTAACACCCGGCTCATGGGCCAGTTAACCACGTTTACCCCGTTAATATAGCGCGAACCGATAACAGCATCTGCACCTGCTACTGAAGCCTCGCGTAATTTGAGTAAATCGTCGGGGTTATGCGAGAAATCGGCATCCATCTCGAAAATATAGTCGTACTGTCGTTCAACGGCCCATTTAAAACCATGTATATAAGCAGTGCCTAATCCCTGTTTACCCGCGCGTTCTTCAATAAATAAACTTTCTGCATATTCAGATTGCAGGCCCTTTACAATCGCAGCGGTGCCATCGGGCGAACCATCGTCAATAATCAATAAATGAAAGTCGTGCGGGAGGGAGAAAACTTTGCGGATCATCCGTTCAATATTTTCCTTCTCGTTATAAGTTGGTATAATAACTATGCTATCGGGCACTTAAAAAATTTAGTTGGGGTGTATTAAATATAAAACGTCAAAAATACAGCGATTTTGCGAGGTATAAAAATAAAAAACAGGATAGTAATTACTATCCTGTTTCACATAAACGTTACAAATAAGTTACAGTTCTTTAATATTAGATCCTTTCCTGCTCACCTAACGCTGTCGGTGGAAGTTCAGTTTCAGGTTCGTCAATATAGTTTCGCTGTTTCATATGCGGTGCAACAAAAATAAACACCACCACGAAAATCATTATAAAAATAACCCAGAACCAGTAATAGTTGGCATTATCAGAACCATGCAGGTATTTTTCGAATATGCCGTGGTTTGCAATATTGCCATTTACCATTGCCGTTAATTCGTTACCAACAGCCACTACCAGCAACCAAATGGCGGTCATAGTGCTTTTCATTGATTTTGGCGCGTGGGTATAAGCATATTCCAAACCCGTGATAGATACCAATACTTCAGCCGCCGACAGTATCACATAAGCAAATATTTGCCACCATACAGAAGGTGTTTGATGAAGGTCGATCATGGATTGGGTATAAGCCGCAATAGCAAATGAAAGCGCGGTAAGCACCAGGCCAACGCCCAGCCTGCGGAGAGGGGTTGTTTTAAGCCCTATTTTGTCAAAAAATGGATAGATCCAATAGTTGAATACAGGTATAAATATCAGCAGGAATACCGGGTTAAAAGTTTGTACCTGCCCGGCAATAATGGTGAATTTGGTAAAACCAAGATTGATGGTACGGTCGAGCTTACCGGCCTGCAATACCCATTCTGAAAGGTTTTGATCCCACACTGCCCAAAATGCCAGCGCGAAAAAGAAAACAGCCATTACCCTGTAAACAGCTTTGATGCCTTCAACACGCTCAGGGTCATAAGCGCCTTTTGCCACGTCAAGCCAATTCTGGCCTTTTTCTTTTCTGCCTAAATGGGTTAACGCGTAAAATGATATGAATACGAAGTTGTTTTTATTTACACCTTTAGGCGGAACGCGTACGTACATTTTGCGACCGCTAAAGAAAATAAGGGTAGCCAATGCCATCAATATGCCTGGTATGCCGAATGCCAGCTTGGGGCCATAAGCCTGATAAACCCATGGGATTAGAATTGTAGAAAATACCGAACCGGCATTGATACTGAAATAAAACCAGCCGTAAACTTTTGATAAAAGGTCCTGGTTTGATGCATCAAACTGGTCGCCCACGTTAGCCGAAACACATGATTTGATACCACCGGCACCCACTGCGATCAATATTAGCCCGAAGGAAAACATGTTAATATCATTCGTATACATAGCCAGGCACAGGTTGCCTAAACAATACACCAGCGATATATAAAGGATGATCTTGTATTTTCCAAAGAACCAGTCGGCTGCTATACCACCCAGCAGCGGCATAAAGTAAGCGAGGGCAACGAAAGTATGTGTCTTTTCATTGGCTAATGCTTCTGAATTGTTTTGCAAGCTGGCAATATTATGTGGATTAAAGAATTGCGCGATCAGGAAAGTGGCCAATATTGACCGCATGCCATAAAAGCTGAAACGCTCGGCAGCCTCATTGCCGATGATAAAAGGTACAGCCCTGGGGAAACGGGATTTTTTGTTAATAGGAGGGTCTGTTGTAAAGTCTTGGGTCATAAATCGGTCGGTTAAAATTTGCCTAAAATACTATTATTCTGTTAAATCAAAATTTTATATCTAAAGTATCGTACAATATAGGGCTAAGGTTTTGATTATAAGGTTGTAAAAGCTGTTTTAATGATTGTCACTGGTCATTTGCACGATCAATAACAGCCTGTTTTTTAGGATCGGTATAATCGTTATCCTTTTCATCCGGAACATTGCGCATATCAAGGTTCTCCACATGTTCCCAGCGGCCTTCTTTTAACCGGTAGCCATCATAGGTCATATCAGGGCCATAGGTATCCAGCAGCGCTTTTGACTTTGCATCAGGCGGAGAAAGATGGTCAAACACGATCAAATGTTCATCAGGCACATATTTTAACAGCATAGATGCCTGGCGGGTGTATTCAAATATGATCCTTTTTTTGTTCCGGCTGTTATCAAAAACCGACAGCCCAAATTGCGGCTTATCATTTTTGAAGGAAAGCACTTCGATCACCTTTTTGGTTGATTTTGCGGTATTGCCTTTCCAGCCCAACATTACGTAATAAGGCTTATCGCCGCCAACTTTAATAATTTTGTAATACTGGCACCCATACCATTTTTTGTTATCAACAACTGAATCCTCAGGATTTTTAAGCAAAGGCGAATAATCCTCAAGCGGGAATAATTTCAATGGGCCGCCGGTATTCATCTGTACAGCGCCATAAAAACGGTAGCTGCCATCATCGTTCATTACATGCCAGGTAAGCATCCTGAAACGGTTATCGGGGGCGTTAACAATGGTTATGCTTTTTACTGAATCGAAGGAGTAAAGAAATGAATTGGGCGTTTTGAGCGCAACAACCAGTGTTTTAATAAACTGGTAGTTAGCGTTCTTACGCTCCATCTCAATATCGGCGTTTATAAAGGATTTTCCCAGTTCGGTAAGGCTGTCTTCATACATCCTGAGCTCATTTTGATATTTGGTATCGTCAGAGTGTTGTGCAAAAGCAGATAGCGCCAGGGCCGGGATGATCAGGCAGGTAAGTATTAGTTTTTTCATTGATGGGTTTGTCAAACCTAATTAACGAAAATTTTCAATAACAATTGCGCTTGCGCCGCCGCCGCCGTTACAAATTCCGGCAATACCATATTTTCCGTTATTTTGCTGTAATACTGATAACAAAGTTACCACTATTCTTGCACCCGACGCACCCAGTGGGTGGCCCAATGAAACCGCGCCACCATTTACATTAACCTTTGAAGGATCAAGATCCAAGGCCTGGTTATTAGCAATTGATACCACCGAGAAAGCCTCGTTTATCTCAAAATAATCAACTTTTTCAGCAGACAGCCCGGCCCTGTGCAATGCCAGCGGGATAGCTTTTGACGGAGCAGTGGTAAACCATTCAGGTGCCTGTTGAGCATCGGCAAAAGCAACTACTTTAGCTAACGGTTTTATTCCTAACTCGTCTGCCTTTTCTCTACTCATTAAAATAACAACTGCCGCACCATCATTTAAGGTAGAGGCGTTTGCCGCCGTAACGGTACCATCTTTTTTAAATACAGGTTTTAATCCAGGTATCTTATCAAATTTTACTGTCGCCGGTTCCTCATCATCAGCAATTAGGGTGATGTCGCCTTTTTTATCTTTTAACTCAACAGGCGTAATTTCATTTTTGAATTTACCTTCGCTTTGTGCCTTTTGTGAGCGTTTATAGGATTCGATGGCATAAGCATCCTGGTCTTCGCGGCTTATATTGCATTCTGCCGCACAAAGTTCGGCTGCTGAGCCCATGTGATAATCATTATAAACGTCCCAAAGGCCATCTTTAACAAGTCCATCAATTATTTGGCCGTTACCTAAACGGTAGCCATTTCGGGCCTTATCTAAATAATAGGGTACATTGCTCATGCTTTCCATACCGCCGGCTAATACAATGTCATTTTGCCCTGTGGCTATGCTTTGTGCGCCAAGCATAATAGCCTTCATGCCCGATGCGCAAACTTTGTTAACTGTAGTCGCAGGCAAATAAGGTAATCCTGCGAATATAGCGGCCTGTGTAGCCGGGGCCTGGCCAACATTGGCCGAGAGTACGTTACCCATAAAAACTTCCTGGATATGTTCGGGCTTTAAACCCGACTTTTCTATAGCCGACTTGATAACTATACTCCCAAGCTGAGTGGCGCTAAACGATGATAAACTACCTCCGAAACTGCCTATGGGGGTGCGCGTGGCCGCTACTATTACTACTTCTTTCATGCTGAATTATTAAATTGGTGTGCAAATTTATATTTTTTAGTTAATGAAAATACTATGCGTGCATAATAATTATCGAGTGAATTATCGAATTATTGGATTATTGATTTGATTGAGCGTGTGTATTATATATACGAATAATCAAGTCAGTCCATAATTCACAAGGTCATTCAATAATTCAATAATTCAGTAAATCAATAATTAAATCTTAATTTTGATAGCTTTAAATATATAAATGGCAAACCTGTCTGCTTCGCGTCAAAAGGCAATACTGCGTAAATACGCCCGCAATCTTAAGTTTTTAATGATGGCGGTGAGTATTTGTTTAATTGTATGGACGCTGCCAAAACAAGCCAAATTTAGGTATGAGATACAAAAAGGCCGTATATGGACACAACCCGACCTGGTATCGCCTTATAATTTCGCGGTATTAAAAACACAGGCTGAACTTGATAACGACCGCAAAACCGTACTGGCCAGTATTACACCTATTTACCAGCTAAATACCGATATTGAAGACCAGCAACTGGATAGCTTTAAAAGCGACCTTGAAGTTAAATGGCATACAGCCGGGATGAACGACAGGTTAAAGCAGGATTATATAAATACCGGCATAGAATTACTAAAGCATATTTATGAAGTGGGGATGCTGAAGTTAAATCCAAAATATCAGCAGTATTCGGCCAATTACCCCATAACCATTTTAAATAAGAACGTAGAAACAGATAAAAATACAGCCGATCTTTTTACTAAGGAAAAAGCCCTTGACTATTGTAACCAAACTTTAAGCACACGGAAGGCTATTGATAAGTCATTTTTGCTCGACCTGGTGCTGAACAGGCTGCAAAATAATTTAACCTATGATGATGCCCTAACTTCGCGACTGGAAAAAGAAGCCATTGAAAGCTTGTCGGTAACCCGGGGTATGGTACAAAAAGGCGATATACTGGTAAGCAAAGGCTCGGTAGTTAATGATGATGTTTACCAAAAACTGGAATCGTACAAAAAGGCATTTGAAGATAATTCAAGGGTAAACGGCGACAGGCGGCTGGTTATGCTGGGGCAGTTCCTGCTGGTAACTACCGCCATAACGTTGTTAATGGTGTTCCTTTATCTGTTCAGGCGCGATATTTATGACGATAACCGGCTGGTATCGCTCATATTATTGGTTATTACCGCCATGCTGGGCACTTTGTCATTAGCCATAAAGCTGCAAATGCCCAATTTGTACTACATACCTTACTGTATTGTACCTATCATTATCCGCATACTGTTCGATACGCGTTTGGCGCTGAATATACATCTGCTGGTAGTGCTTATAGCCGGATTTTTTGTGCCCAATAGTTTTGAATTCGCTTATTTCGAGATCACCGCTGGTATGGTGTCAATTTACAGTATTAAAAACCTCATCAGGCGCGAGCAGTTCTTAATATCGGCAGTCATTATCACTTTTAGCTATTTTGTTTCGTTTCTGGGCATATCGTTCATACGCGAGGGCACTTTTTTAAATATCAGTTGGGCAGATTTCCTGCCATTTGTAGTAAGCGTTCTCCTTACATTGTTAGCTTACCCCTTAATATATATTTTTGAAAAGATGTTCGCCATAACGTCTGACATTACTTTAATTGAACTAACCAATACCAATGCACCTTTATTGCGCGAACTGGCGTTTACTGCACCGGGCACATTCCAGCATTCACTACAGGTAGCCAACCTGGCTGAAAATGCCATCTACAGCATTGGTGGCAACGCCTTATTGGTAAGGGCAGGGGCGCTATACCATGATATTGGTAAGTTAGAGAACCCATTGTATTTTATCGAGAACCAAAGCTCAGGCTTTAACCCGCATGATAAGCTACCTTATGAAGAAAGCGCCCAAATTATTATTCGCCATGTGAGCAGTGGCGTAGAAATGGCCGAAAAAGCTAACTTGCCCGAAGTGGTGATCGACTTTATCAGAACGCACCATGGCGATACCCGGGTTGATTACTTTTATCAGTCGTTTTTAAAAAATTATCCTGAAAAACTCATAAATGAGAAGATTTTCCGTTATCCGGGGCCTATACCTTTCTCAAAAGAGGGCGGCGTTTTGATGCTTGCAGACTCGGTTGAGGCTGCATCGCGCTCGCTGAAAGAGCCCGATGAAAAATCTATCAGCGATCTTGTCGACAAGATAGTAAAGTATAAACTCGACCAGGACCAGCTGAAAGACAGCGCAATAACACTGAAAGACATTGAAACCATCAAGACCATTTTTAAGAAAATGCTTATGAGTATTTATCACGTTAGAATAAATTATTAAGCCATTTTAAATTTTTTTTTGACCGCTTAGCCTAATTGCTATATTTGCAGTCCCGAAAAAAGGGGTTTTTATTGAAATGCAGGCCGCGAGGCCAAAATATGGTGAGGTGCCTGAGAGGCCGAAAGGATCAGTTTGCTAAACTGACGTACGGGAAACTGTACCGAGGGTTCGAATCCCTCCCTCACCGCCAAAAATGTCTTTAAATTATTCAAAGCCTGTAAATTAATATTTTACAGGCTTTGTTTTTTACGGCTCACCGTAGAAAATACCCTTTATGATGACAACCAGTTCATAATTCGGTGAGTATTTCAATAGTAATCGATAAAACAGCATTCACCGCTCCGTTTGATGGATTAAGTCGTTATCAGTGATAAATGTCATTTGGATAGCTGATCATTGTCATAATAGTTATAAAGCCGGACATCTAAATTTAGGTTTAAAACAATCGTTATGAAAACCATCCTGGTGCCGACAGATTTTTCGCTTGTAGCAGAAAATGCTTTAAAATATGCAGTGGCTATAGCTCAGAAGGAAGATGCAAAAATTATGGTTATGAATGCTTTCAATATCGAAAGTATGTATACCCTGGTCGCCTATCCGGCCTTTGTCATCGAGCAGGAAATGTCAAGGGCTGAGGAATTAGCGGACATTCGTTTGAAAAAAGTGTGCAGATGGCTTCGTGATGATCAACACGTGCAGTGCGATCACATCAGTGTGTTCGGCCGGCCGGTGGAAAGCATCAGGAAAACTATTAAAACCGTCAAACCTGATCTGGTTGTGATGGGTACCAAAGGAGCTGACACCCTAAGTGACCGCATGTTTGGCAGCACAGCAGCCAATATTATTGGCCGGTCGGACTGCCACGTATTGGCTGTGCCTGCAAATGGCAGCTTCAATCATATCCAAAGAATTGCTTTTGCCGTCGATCCTGATCAAAATGAATCTGTCATAATAAAAAATCTGGCTTGGCTCAGGGCTTTGTTTTCGGGCCACATTACCATCATATGGGTGCTCGTGGACGTGCTGCAAAAGGACGTTCACAAGAAAAAATTAAAGCAGCTCAAGCAAAAGGCAGATAATAAATTTGGTGCTGACGCACTATCTTACCGCTTGGTCACCGATGAGTTTGTACAAGATGAGCTATTGAAATTAGCCAAAAACAGACATTATGACCTGTTGGGGATGGTAACCCGGCAAAGGTCGTTATTGCAATTGCTGATCGGGCAAAGCGCCACCTGGAAAGTAGCTAAAAATTTAAAGGTTCCATTGCTAGCCTTAAAGGCCGGTAAATAACTCACTTTTTAAAATGGCTGGGTATAAAATATTAGGGTGACAAATGAAAATATTTTACTCGCCCTTCTTCTGAAAGCTATAAAACAAATACCCCAACGCAGGCAATATCAACAAACTACCGATAAGCAGCCCCCAGCCCAGGTCATTAATAGTAGTAGCGGGCGCATGGTCGGTTAACAGCGACAGGTTGTGCCCATCCTTAACCATAATAACATCAGGAAAGTGGCGGTAACCTACAGCTATCAATATCATAGTAACCTGGAAGGCGGCCAGTATCCTGATGATCTTTGTTTTCTTCTTTTTCAATAAATACCATAATAACACCAGCGATAGCGATGCTGCTATGATAGCTGTAAAGCTAACCGGGTTGCCAAATAGCCAGTAGGCGAGGTGTACGTTCTCGTGTTCGGCGGCTAAAAATACTAGTCCGCCAAAGCCTACGGCAACGGCATTCATTATTACCGCTTTTTTGGTGAAACGTTTCACATCAAAATCTTCCTTGGCCTCGCCGATTAAGTAAATGGCTGCTAAAAACCCGCAGAGGGCTACGGTGAATAATCCTACAGCCACCGAAAAGAAATTGAGCCAGCTAAAAACGTAGGTATGCAAAAAATCAGATGAGGCAGGGTCTATCTGCCTGGATATTACGCTGCCCGCTGTAATGCCTAAAAATAAAGGGGTAATGAAGCTGGAATAAACGAATATGTAATTATACACATCCTGCATTCTATCGTCCTTCACCGCGTCGTAATTTCGAAATGAGAAAGCGGTTCCGCGCGCGGTAACGCCCATCAGCATAATTAATAACGGGATGTGCAGGTAGGTGCAAACGCTGCTGTAAATAACCGGGAAGCCTACAAATAATATTACTATCGCGATGATGAGCCACATGTGGTTGGCCTCCCAAACCGGGCCTATAGCCTTGTACATGGTACGGCGCGTGCGCGATTTATTATTGGTAGAGGTAAACAGTTCGATAATGCCTGCGCCGAAATCGGCGCCACCCAGCAGGAAGTACAATACGATAGCGAAGAACAGGAAGATAATATCAACGTACAGCATAGTAATTCGGGTTAACGGTCGTACAATTCAGGAACCATCTTTATTTGCCGGCTTAATAAAAACACCACCGCCAGGCTCAGCGTAAAATACACCAACGTAAATAAGTAGAACGAATAATGTATGCCCGGCATTGGCGTTACAGCCTCGCTGGTGCGCATTACGCCCTGTATTATCCACGGTTGGCGGCCAACTTCGGTAACTGTCCACCCCGCCTCAACGGCAATGAAGCCAAGCGGCGTGGCTATCACAAATAATTTCAGGAACCAATTTTTTACCAGCCATGCCCGCTTTTTCCATAGGGCGAATAAATACAGCAGCCCTATCCCCAATAAAAACATACCGATAGCTACCATTAGCTGAAAGGCATAATGCGTTACAGGAACGTTGGGTTGGTCTTTCAGCGGTATTTTATCGAGGCCCGTTACCGGGGTTTTGAGATTATCATACACTAAAAAACTCAATAGCCCGGGTATCTCGATACCATAATGAACAGTTTTCGTCGCGCTATCGGGTACACCGCCGATAAGCAAGGGCGAGTAGGGCACAGTATAATAGTTAGCTTCCATTGCCGCTGATTTGGCGGGCTGCCGTTTTGCTGCGCCTTTGGCTGATATATCGCCGCTCAAAGGTTGCAGAATAGCAGCAACAGACGCGAACGCGATAGCGATTTTAAAAGCTTTGGTGTGAAAGTTTACATTTCTTTTCAGCACGATCATCAACGCGTGGATGCCTGCTACTGCAAAACCCGTAGCGGCAAAAGCGGCGATGGTCATATGCAGGGCTTCGGAAAACCAGGCGGCGTTGAACATAGCTTTTATAGGGTCGATGTTGGTGTACTGACCGTTTACATAATCAAACCCTGCGGGGCTGTTCATCCATGAATTTGCCGATACCACCAAAATGCCCGATACTACGCCGCTCAACCCTACAACCACGCCCGTAAACCAATGGAACCACTTATTAAAACGCTCCCAGCCGTAAAGAAAAAAGCCAAGCGCGATAGCCTCGATAAAAAAGGCCACACCTTCCAGCGAAAAAGGCATGCCGAATATCGGCCCGGCATGTTCCATGAATTTGGGCCAAAGCAGCCCCAGTTCAAATGAAAGCATGGTGCCTGACACCGCGCCGGTAGCAAAAAATATAGCTACGCCCTTGCTCCAGGCTTTGGTGATATTTTTATAAACAGGTTTCCCGGTTTTTATCCATTTATAATTCGAAACGGCCATAAAAACCGGCATCACCATACCAATGCAGGAGTAAATAATGTGGAAGCCCAGCGAAAGGGCCATTTGTGAGCGGGCGGCTATAAAATCATTCATAAATTAACTATGTATGATAAATATTACAATGGTACAAATATATCGATTCGCGTTGGCACCATTTTTAAATCGCAAGTATTGTTTATTAAATAGAACGTTTCTAAAATGCAGGTTTTCTTGTATTTATAAATTTTCTTTCAGAATGATCAGCGTGTGTTTTATGGCGCATTGATTTCAGCAACAAAACCGTAAGTTTGTTATTAAACATCCACACTAAAAATGAACACCCCTGAACAAAATTTTGCCGCATTGGGCTTCAGCCTGCCACCGGCGCCAAAACCGCTTGGCGTTTACAAACCCTGTTTAATTGACGGCAAATACCTGTATCTCTCAGGCCACGGCACCGTGAAGGACGACGGCAGTTTAATTATCGGCCGCATAGGCGATGATATGACACCCGAAGAAGGCAAATTGGCCGCCCGTCAGGTTGGTTTAGCAATGCTGGCTACTATAAAAGCCAACATCGGTAGCCTTGATAAAGTAAAACGCGTAATAAAAGTATTAGGCATGGTAAACTGCAGGCCGGATTTTGAGAAGCACCCTTTTATTATCAACGGTTGCAGCGAATTGTTTGCTAAGGTTTGGGGCGAGGATAATGGCATCGGCGTACGCAGCGCGGTGGGTATGGGTTCGTTGCCTGATAATATCCCGGTTGAAATTGAGGCGTTGTTTGAATTGTTATAAAAAGCATGAGCGAACAACACTGGTACACAATTAACAACGTCGACAAGCTGGACAGTCCGGCTTTAGTAACCTATCCGCACCGGGTAAAGCAAAACATCGAAATGCTGAAATACATGATAGACGATGTTTTCCGCCTGCGCCCCCATGTAAAAACATTTAAAAGCATGGATGTGGTGCAACTGATGCTGGATGCGGGTATCAGTAAATTCAAATGCGCTACCATTGCCGAAGCCGAGATGCTGGCCATGTGCGGCGCGCGCGATGTTTTGCTGGCCTATCAGCCCGTTGGGCCAAAGTTGGGCAGGTTTATGCGGCTCATCATTTCTTATCCCGATACTAAATTTTCGTGTTTGGTTGATGATCAGAACATTGCATCGTCCATATCGGCATCAGCTATAAAAAACAGCGTAAGGATAAATATTTATATCGACCTGAACGTTGGCATGAACCGTACCGGCATTGCGCCCGGCCATAAAGCGCTAATGTTGTATATGTTCTGCAATTCCCTGCCGGGGATAAACCAAATTGGCTTACATGCTTACGACGGCCATATACATGAAACAGATTTGGCCGCCCGTACAGCGAAATGCAATGCCGCTTTTGAGCCGGTTAGCAAATTACAGCAAACCATAAAGGAACGCGGCTACCCCGAACCGGTTATTATCACCGGTAATACGCCCACATTTGCCATACACGCAAAAAGGCCTGCTGTTGAATGCAGCCCCGGCACATTTGTTTATTGGGACAGGGGCTACCAGCATTCATTCCCCGAAGAGCAATTTTTATCGGCCGCCCTGGTAATGGCACGCGTAATTTCATTACCAACCGATATCACTATTTGTATCGATTGCGGCCATAAATCCATAGCATCAGAAAATGAACTGGGCAAACGGATTTTCTTTTTAAATGCCCCCGAGCTAAAATTTATCAGTCAAAGCGAAGAACATTTGGTAGCCGAAGCAGGCGAGGGGCACCGCTATAAACCCGGCGATGTGCTATACGGCATACCATGGCATATTTGCCCAACAGTAGCACTTTATGAACGCGCTGTAACCATCGAAAATAATACCATCACGGGCGAATGGAAAAATATAGCCCGCGACAGGAAAATAAACATTTAATAACCCACAACTTACAACTACAACTCGCAAATGTTCACCATTGATGCCCATCTTGACCTCTCCATGAACGCCATGGAATGGAACCGCGACCTGCGGCAATCCATAATGGCTATTAATGAACGTGAACGCGGGTTGGTCGATAAACCCGACCGCGGCAACGCCACCGTATCGTTACCCGAATTACGGAAAGGCGATATCGGTCTGGTAGTCGCCACCCAAATAGCCCGTTATGTAGCTCCCGGCAACCCGCTACCCGGCTGGCATTCACCCGAACAGGCATGGGCGCAAACGCAGGCGCAACTGGCCTGGTACAAGGCTATGGAAGAGGACGGCGAAATGGTACAAATTAATAACTTAATATCTCTTGAAAAGCACATCAAGCTTTGGCAGGATGGTGCTGCGTTTTCCAATAAACCTATTGGTTATATTTTAAGTTTGGAAGGGGCTGATTCTATCGTCACTTTAAAACATCTGGAAACCGCTTATAATTATGGCTTGCGTGCCGTCGGCCCGGCGCACTATGGCCCCGGCCGTTACGCACAGGGCACGGATGCTACGGGTTATATGGGTCCAAAAGGTCACGAATTATTAAGAGAAATGGAACGCATGAACATTATACTGGATGCCACCCACTTATGCGATGATAGCTTTTGGGAGGCACTCGACCATTTTAACGGACATGTTTGGGCAAGCCATAATAATTGCCGGGCGTTGGTTAGCCATAACCGCCAGTTTAGCGATGAACAGATAAAAGAACTCATCAACCGCGGGGCAGTAATAGGTGCCGCTATGGATGCCTGGATGATGGTACCCAACTGGGTACGTGGCGAATCGACACCAAAAGGTATGAACTGCAATTTAGAGGTGCTAATTGACCACATGGATCATATTTGTCAAATTGCGGGTAATGCCAATCATATCGGTATTGGCTCCGACCTTGATGGCGCTTTCGGCACCGAGCAGTGCCCTTACGACCTGCAAACCATAGCCGATGAACAAAAGATACCGGAGCTGTTAAAAAACAGAGGTTATACCGAAACCGATATTGAAAACATTATGCACGGCAACTGGTTGCGTTTCTTAAGGAAAGCCTGGGCATAAAAAATTCCCCTCTTGAGAGGGGCGCGCGCCGGAATGTGCGGTAACAGGGGTTTTTATAAACCATGCATATAATTTTTGAAAAAGGGCAGCCGCACGTATTAGTATTCATTACTCAACCATGAACGAAGAACAAAAAAGATTAACCGACCCCACCTGGAAAAAATGGGGACCATACGTAAGCGATCGCCAATGGGGCACAGTCCGCGAAGACTATAGCGCTAACGGCGATGCCTGGAACTACATCACCCATGATATGTCGCGCAGCAAAGCCTACCGCTGGGGCGAAGAAGGCATTGCGGGGATTTGTGATGATAATCAACTGCTCTGTTTCGCGGTGGCACTTTGGAATAAAAAAGACCCAATATTAAAAGAGCGCTATTTCGGCCTGAGCAACCCCGAAGGCAACCACGGGGAAGATGTAAAGGAGTTGTATTACTACCTGGATAATACGCCCACGCATTCATACATGAAAATGCTGTACAAATATCCGCAGCAGGAATACCCGTACGCCTGGCTTGTAAATGAAAACAAAAAACGGACACGTGACGATCCTGAATTTGAATTAATCGATACCGGTATTCTGAATAACAATGAATATTTTGATGTATTTACCGAATACGCCAAAAACGACCAAAACGACATACTCATAAAAATCACCATCCATAACCGCGGCGCGAACGACTGTGAGTTAAGTGTTTTGCCTACCATCTGGTTCCGCAATACCTGGGATTGGGGCTATGATAATTATCTGCCCGAGCTTACCGCCGACTCGCATGGCGTTATTGAGGTTTATCACCGCGACCTCGGGCAAATGTGGCTTAACGGGGAAGGCTCGCCCGAACTATTGTTTTGCGATAACGAAACCAACACCAGCCGGCTTTATAATTATAACAATGGCAAAAGCTATTTTAAGGATGGTATAAATAATCACATTGTTAATGGCGAAAATACGGTCAACCCTAAAAAAACAGGTACCAAAGCCGCCATAAATTACGATGTAACGGTAAAGGAAAAAGACAGCTATACCGTTCGCTTGCGCTTATCAAAAAATGCCAAAAACGGTTTTGATGATTTCGATGCCATATTCAATGCCCGCATTGCAGAGGCTGATGCTTTTTACCAGGAAACTCAAAAGGGTAACCCCAATCCTGATAGCGTGATGGTTCAGCGCCAGGCTTATGCCGGCATGTTGTGGTCAAAACAATTTTATTATTTCGATATAAACCATTGGTTAAATGGCGACCCTGCCGAGCCAACGCCACCCGCGCAACGCCTTACCGCCCGCGACAGTAAATGGACGCACTTTAACGCCAAGGATATTATATCCATGCCCGATAAATGGGAATACCCGTGGTTTGCAGCCTGGGACCTGGCCTTCCATTCGCTTACCCTGGCAAATATCGATATGGAGCTCGCTAAAAATCAAATGAGCCTGCTGGTAAGGGTTTGGTACATGCATCCCAATGGCGCGTTGCCGGCTTATGAATGGGACTTTGGTGATGCAAATCCCCCTGTACATGCAAAGGTAGCCTGGGAAATTTATAATAAAGATAAAGCGGCCAATAATGGCAAAGGCGATACTTTTTTTCTCGAACGGATATTCCACAAGCTCATGCTCAACTTTACCTGGTGGGTAAACCGTAAGGATGCTGCGGGGAATAACATTTTCGAAGGCGGCTTTTTGGGGCTGGACAATATAGGCGTGTTCGACAGGAACGTAAAGCTGCCTATGGGCGAACATCTGGAACAGGCCGACGGCACAAGCTGGATGGCTATGTATGCGCTTAACCTGCTGCGCATAGCCGCCGAATTAGCTGTTTATAATAAAGCCTACGGCGACATAGCTTCGAAATTTTTCGAGCATTTTATATACATAGCAGGTGCCATGGCCAACCTGGGTGCTAATAATGAAGGGCTATGGGATGAAGAGGACGGCTTTTTTTACGACCAGCTTCGCCTGCCCGATAACAGCACCCAAAAAATGAAGGTGCGCAGCATAGTGGGCCTGATACCGCTCTATGCCTGCGAGGTTTTGGACGATGACGAAATGACCAATAACCCCATATTCCGTAACCGTATGAAATGGTTCGCTGATAATCGTCCCGATTTGGCTGGGCTGGTATCGCGCTGGAACGAAACACGAAACAACGGCATGCATCTCATAAGTTTACTCAGGGGTTACCGCATGAAAATGCTGTTAAAGTATATGCTCGATGAAAATGAATTTTTAAGCGATTACGGCATACGTTCCGTTTCAAAATATCATCTCAACAATCCTTATGTCGCCAATATTGATGGTATGCAGTTCAGTATAAAATATATACCTGCCGAAAGCGACAGTGGCATGTTTGGCGGTAACAGCAATTGGCGCGGCCCCATCTGGTTCCCGGTAAATTATATGCTGATAGAAAGCCTGCAGCGCTTTTATAAATATTATGGCGATGATTTCAAGGTAGAATGCCCAACAGGCTCAGGAGTATTCATGAATCTTGATGAGGTAGCCAAAGAATTACACAGGCGTTTATCAAGTATCTTCCTGCAGGATGCCAATGGTAAACGGCCAGTATTTGGCAATTATGATAAGCTGCAAACCGACCCCGGATTCAAAGACTATCTCCAATTCTACGAATACTTTGATGGCGACAACGGCCGCGGCGTAGGCGCTTCGCACCAAACCGGCTGGACAGGTTTAATTGTAAATTGCTTGTAACCATTTTACGCGTAGTGTCTCATTTAAGTAAATGAGACACTTTGAAACACATACTTAAAGGCTTTTCAAAAAAGCCCAAAATCATTCAAAATACGCGGTATTTGGATATAAAATGCTCTGAAAACGCCATTTTTTGGCCTCAAAAACACACAAAAAATGCCATTTTTTGCTCAAAAAACTACAAAAAACGGGCGTTTTTAGCGTTTTTTCGACCAAAAAATATCGAATTTTTAACCATTTCCTGCAATAGCTGTCTCAAAATGAGACAGCGCCAAACTCCGTAGTCTGTTATAGTTCCCATAATTTAACTATTTTTATCCTCACTAAATATAAACCAGTATTACCAATACTTATAAATGGCCGCCTTTAGCATAAAACGTATATACTTCATCATACTCTTTTTGCTAAGTTTTACCATAGCACGGGCCACCGAAATTAAAAGCATTGGCGTGCCTTACGTGCAAAATTATACCAAGGTAATGTACCAGTCGGGTAACCAAAACTGGTCTATAACTAAGGATGAGCATGGCATCATGTATTTCGGTAATTCCGAAGGCCTGCTCACTTTCGATGGTAAGTATTGGCAATCATACCGCATGCCTAACGGGCAGATCATCCGTTCAGTAGCCTCCGACGGCAAAGGACGGGTTTATGCCGGTGGTATGGGCGAGTTTGGCTATTGGGCCGATGACAGCAGGGGTGTGCTAAAATATCATTCCATGGTGAACCTGGTGCCCCAAAAATACAAGCCTGGTAACGAGGAAGTGTGGAAGATCTACGTCGATAATGACCGCGTTTTTTTTCAATCCTTTGGCTCGATATACATTTATGCCAACGGTAAAATTACGGTTGTTAAAGGCGCTAATCCTTATTTGTTCCTATATAAACTGGGCAACCGCTTTTTTGTAGAAGAAGTAAATGGCGGGTTGTTCGAACTTAGGGACAATAAACTCATCTATATTAACGGCAGCCTTGAAATGGGCAATACGGGCGTGCTATCTATGTTACCATTCGGCCGTAATTATCTTATAGGTACCGCAAAAAGGGGCCTTTTTATATTCGATAATAAGCAAATAAGGCCATGGAACACCCTGGCCAGTGATTTCCTGAAAAACTTTCAGCTTAATAATGGCGCGGTGATACCAGGTAAATATTTTGCTTATGGTACTATATTAAATGGTGTTATAATCATTGATACCGCCGGCAACGTCATACAACACATCAACAAAGAAAGCGGACTGCAGAATAACACGGTGCTAAGCCTGTTTACCGATAGTGAACAAAACCTATGGGTAGGCCTTGATAATGGCATCGATCGAATTGAAACCAACTCGCCATTATATTTTTATTTTGATAAGGTGGGCAAGTTTGGCACGGTATATTCCAGTATCATTTTTAATAAAAAAATATACCTCGGTACCAATCAGGGCCTGTTTTACAGCGACTGGATACCCGATGCCAACAAACGCCTGCTAAAATCTTTTGATTTTGAGCTTATTCCCGGTACCCAGGGCCAGGTATGGGAGCTTTCATTGCAGGATGGGCGTTTATTATGCGGGCATAACACCGGAATATTTCAGGTAGATGGGGGTTCTATCTCCAACATATCGCAAGTAAGCGGTTGCTGGACAATGAAAAAACTAAACAATAATCAACTAATTGTGGGCACCTATATCGGCCTGGTGATTTATAAAAAAGATGGCGGAGGTAATTGGGTTTTCGACCATAAAATAGATGGTTTTGGCCAGCCGGCCAGGTATGTCGAACAAGATAGCAAAGGCGAAATATGGGTTAGTCACGCTTACAATGGTGTTTTTAAAGTTATATTAAGTGATGATCAGAAGAAGGCGACATCAACTTTATATTACGATAAACGCTCTGGCTTGCCTGCCTGCGATAACATCAATGTATTTAAATTCGAGAACCGCATGGTTTTCTCGTCAGATTCTGGCTTTTATTATTATGATGATATTAGCGACCGCTTTTTTAAATACCAGCAATTAAACAGCAAACTGGGCTCATTTGCATCATCAAACAAAATTATAACCGCTATCGATAAAAAATACTGGTTCATTAATCATGGTCGCGTGGCGCTTGCTGATTTTTCCGTCCCCGGTAAAATAAGCATCGATTCAAACCGCTTTAATGTACTCGATAACCGTATGGTGCAGGATTATGAAAACATCAGCCGTATAAATAGCAGTATTTACTTAATTAGTATTGATGATGGCTTTGTAATATTTAACGATGAAGATGTTACCAAACGTAACCCTGTTCAGTTGCCCATGGTGCTGATAAGACGTGTTGAAAATATTAACGACAGGATAACCATATTAAGTAACAACGGCAGTAATAACGATGTGGAGATCCCATTCGCTCAAAATAATATCCGCCTTTCATATTCGTTGCCTTATTACAGCCAGGCTAAAATTAAGTACCAGTATTATTTGGATGGGTATTCAAAACAATGGTCGGACTGGAGCGTACAAACCCAAAAAGAATTTGCCGGGCTGGGGCAGGGGACTTACCACTTTGGCATAAGGGCTAAAATTAACGATGAAAGCATAACACCTGTTACAACTTTTACCTTTAGTATTTTGCCGCCATGGTATAACAGCAAAATAGCGTGGTTCTGTTATATATTGCTTGTTATTTTAGGGTATTATATATTCAAACATTTTTATACGCTGAAATTAAAACGACACCAGCATCATATTCACGAAAAACTGCAAAAGGAAAAAGAAGAATTTTTAAAACAGGAAGCTATAGCCAACGAGCAGCAGATAGTAAAAATAAAAAATGAACAGCTGCAAGCCGACCTGGCAGGCAAAAGCCGCGAATTAGCTAATTCAGCAATGAATATTGTTTATAAAAACGAATTGCTGCAAAAGATAAGCGAGGAGATTGGTCACTTAAAAGATAGCACCGGCAAAAAGTTGCCCGATGAGCAACTCCGCAAAATTCAAAAGGTTATAAACGAAGGTATGACCGATGAGCGCGACTGGAACTTATTTGAAAGCAGTTTTAACGAAGCGCATGAAGGCTTCTTCAAAAAATTAAAATCACACCACCCGGACCTCGTACCTAATGACCTGAAGCTTTGTGCCTACCTGCGCATGAATATGAATAGCAAAGAAATGGCATCACTCTTAAACATTTCATTACGCGGAGTAGAGATAAGGCGCTACAGGCTGCGTAAAAAGCTCAATTTAGAGCATGATAAGAACCTCGTCGAGTTTCTCATGGAGCTTTAACACTACATCATTACCTCTCATAACACTATTTTTACATCATGTGTTTCTTTTACACCATTGTAGTGTAAAAGTTAAGAAAAAAATTACATAAAATCTTGTATATCAATAAATTGATATTTTGAAAATATAAATTTGTGAAAGTCTTTTTCGTATAGTGTAATAATGTAGAGGTACATTATTTGTTAAAACTATATTATCTCGCCAACTTCGGTATAATCAATAACCAATTATTTTATTAACCTAATTTAAATTAACCACATGAAGAGAAATTTTACAATCTCGGGGTTATTCTTATTATGTTTCTTTATTATTAGCAACACCTTTGCACAAAACATTACCGTTAAGGGTAAAGTTACAGATGCAACAACAGGCGAAAGTTTGCCTGGGGTAAGCGTAATAATAAAAGGGACTACTAATGGTACCCAAACTGATGCAAGTGGTGCATTCGCACTCAACGCGGCATCAAATTCTATCCTGTCATTGTCTTATGTAGGTTACCTTACACAAACGGTAACAGTTACGGGCGGTGCCCCAATTGTAATTAAACTTGTGCCTTCAGCTTCTGATTTGCAGCAAGTTGTAGTAATAGGTTATGGCACTCAGCGCAAAGTTGATAATACCGGCGCTGTTTCAGTAGTAAAGGGCGCAGATATTGCTAAACAGGCATCACAAAATGCCTTGAGCTCCTTACAAGGAAAAGTAGCAGGTGTTAATATTATTAATGATGCTACACCAGGCGCATCACCTAAAATCACTATACGCGGTTTAGGCACTTACTTTGGCAATCAAAATCCGTTGTTTGTGGTGGATGGGGTTTGGTATGATGATATTAGCTTTCTGAATACACAGGATATTGAAAATATAAGTATTCTTAAAGATGCATCTAGTACTGCCATATATGGTATACGCGCGGCTAATGGCGTAGTGCTTATCACTACAAAACGTGGTATAGTAGGCAAACCGGTTATAAACTACACTGGTTATACTGGCTGGCAAAGTGTTACCAACCAGGTGAAACTTGCTGATGGTACCGAATATGCTACCGCTGTTAATGAACTGCAGCAAATTAATGCAGAAATCCTCAATAAGCCTGTTACCTCCAAGACATTCCCCGATCCTGCCAGTTATGGAAAGGGTACCGACTGGTATTCACAAATACTTAGGAATGCTTTTGTTATGAACCACGAAATTTCAGTAAACGGTGGTACCGAAGCTTACAGGTATAATTATTCATTTGGTTACTTAGATCAGGACGGTATTGTAAGGGATAATAATTACAAACGTTACACCGCACGTATATCAAATGACCTGAAAATAGGTAAAATTTTAAAAGTTGGTTTTAATGCAGCGGGCGTTTTTAGTAAATCAAATGATATTCCCGGCGGCATTTTTCATCAGTTATACACCGCCGCCCCGGTTGTGCCTGTTTTTTATAATGATGGAAAATATGGTGACCCGAGCGATTATCATGTTGGCGATGGGAACAATTTTAACCCTGAGGTAACCCTTGATTATAATAATCACAGATCAGTTGATCATAGATTTACCGGTAACGTATATGGTGAGCTAAATATTTTAAAAAACCTTAAGTTCCGTACCAGCTTTGGCGGTGATATAGGACAAGATGAAGCCCGTGGATATACGCCGATTTACCAGGCTACCGTTAAACAGTTTGAAACTGCGACAAGTTTAGATGTGCAGCATACTGAAACCCGTAACTGGATATGGGAAAATACATTAACCTATGATTATCAGAAAAATGATCATAAGTTAACAGCTTTATTAGGCTACAGTGCGCAAAATGACCGCGCTATTGAATTGGATGCGAAAAGAAATAACGTACCTTATACAAGTAAGGGAAATTTACATACATCTTTCCCCGCCGATTCAATACCAACATATTTTGCTGACCCGAACCTGCAATTGCATACGCGCTCGTTATCTCAATTTGCACGTGTAAATTATTCATACAAAGATACTTATTTGCTGAATGCTTCCCTACGGCATGATGGCGCATCCCAGTTTTATGGTAATGGAAATGAAACTTATGGTTATTTCCCATCTGTAGGTGCTGGTTGGGTTATTACCAATGAGTCCTTTATGAAGGATCAGCATACATTTGATAATTTAAAACTTCGCGGAAGCTGGGGTAAAGTTGGTAATTCAGTAGTGCCAATCAACCCTTCAGTTTTAGTGATTGACAATGCACCGGGATTAACAGCAACTTTTGGCGATCCTCCCCGAACTTTACAGGGTAAAGCGATTGATCAAATTGTTCCTCCAACAATTGTGTGGGAGAAAGGCGTTGCAACCGATTTTGGTTTAGAAGGTGCTTTTTTGCATAACAGGTTATCATTTGAAGCAGATTACTACAATCGCGATACAAAGGACGCTATTTTCCCTATCCCGGTTTTAGGGTCTCTTGGTACAACTAACAATAGCTTACTTGCAAACCAGGCAGACATCAGGAACCGTGGCTTTGAGTTTTCACTTACCTGGAAAGATCAGGTTAGCAACAGTTTCAGCTATTCCGTCTCTGGTAATTTTGGTGTAAATGACAATAAGGTGTTAACAGTACTCAGCGGTAAAAATGCTATATATTCTGGTGGCAGTGGCATAGCTAACGGCGATTTGGCTACCCGCACCGTTGTAGGCCAGCCTATCGGCGAGTTTTACGGTTACCAGGTTATTGGGGTTTTCCAAAATAAAACTCAAATTGCTAACTCAAAACAAAAAGATGCTATACCGGGAGATTTTATTTACCAGGATACCAATAACGATGGGGTAATATCAAGTACTGACCGTGTTAATCTGGGTAATCCTAACCCTAAAATTACTTATGGGCTTAACACCTCTTTTACATATAAGCAATTTGATTTGGCTATGGATTTTCAGGGTGTGGCAGATGTGAGTGTTTATAATGCAAACCTTGCTTACCGTTTTGGCAATGAAAACATTACTCAGGACTTTTTTGACCACCGCTGGCATGGCGAGGGTACGTCAAACACGTATCCATCCATGAATATCGGTAGCGAAAAAAATGCAAGGCCTAACTCTTTTTATGTATCAAGCGGTGCATACTTCAGGGTACGTAACCTGCAATTAGGTTATACGTTACCAAATTCAGCAATTAGTAAATTAGGTATCCAAAAAATAAGGTTTTATGCAAACGCCCAAAATGCAATAAATGTATTTGGCTATAAAGGGTTTAACCCTGAAGTAGGCGGCAGCGTTGGAAATTTGGGGATCGACTCTGAAGTTTACCCCTTATACGCCACTTATAATTTTGGTGTTAACGTAACTTTTTAAGGACTAAAGATGAAGAATAGAAAAAACTTTTTGCAAAAAGCTCTTGGTTTAGGGCTCATTGCAACAATCATAGTAACTCAAAGCTGTAAAAAAAGCTTTTTAAACGTTGATCCTGCGGGCAATCAAAAGGCTGCCACCTTTTATAAAACACAGGATGATGCAACCGCAGCAGTATCGGCTATGTATTCAAGCCTGCACTCTTACGCAAGCGTAGCTTTCCCGGCATTAGCTATTGAAAGCATGGGATCAGGTGATGTAGACAAAGGTAGTGTGCCGTCGGATGCATCATTCATGAATGATTTTATTAATTTCAATGTAACAGCAGGTGAAGGACAGGTTCCTGAATTTTGGAATGGTGAGTACGTAATTATTAACCTGGCCAACCAAAATTTGGATAACATTCCGGCTATAAATATGGATGCAGGCTTAAAAGCAAGGTATTTAGCCGAATCTAAATTTATCCGTGCCTGGGCTTATTTTAGATTGGTTAGGGCCTATGGCGATGTGCCTTTGCGCTTGCATTTGCCTAAAGATGCTACCCAATATAATATACCACGTACGCCCAAAGCTCAGGTTTATGCTGCTATTGAACAGGATTTAACTGATGCTGCAAGTGTGCTTCCGCAATCATACAGCAGTGCCGATATAGGCCGTGCCACTAAAGGCGCAGCATTAGCTTTACATGCAAAGGTTGCCATGTATCAGCAAAAATGGGCTGATGTGTTAACTTATTCCAAAGACGTTATGGGTTTAGGTTACGCGTTATTTCCTGATTACGAACAAATGTTCCGTACAAATCATAAAAATAACTCGGAGTCCGTATTTGAGATCCAAACCTCTTACGTTCCCAACAATAGCGATGCGAATGTTTCTCAGTATGCCCAGGTTCAGGGTCCCAGGATTGCTAACGGGGGATGGGGTTTTAACGTGCCAAATGCTGCATTGGCTGCTGCTTTTGAGCCCGGTGACCCGCGTAAGGATGCAACTTTCCTTAACGAAGGAGAAACAACCCCTGAAGGAGATAAAATACCTACAGGCCTTGATAACCCTGCCTACAACCAAAAGACGTACATGCCTTTTGCAATTGTTAACTCCCAGCCTGATGCACCATATGGTGTAGGCCAGGACTTTATTGCCATCCGTTACGCAGATGTATTGTTAATGAATGCTGAAGCAAATAATGAATTGGGCAACACCGTGGATGCATTGGCTTCGTTAGAGATGGTAAGAGCACGTGCAAGGACAATGAGTGGCAATAATACCATTTTACCTAAGGTAACTGTTACCGACAAGGCAGCCTTGCGTACCGCAATTTGGCATGAGAGACGGGTTGAACTTGCGCTTGAATTTGACCATTATTTCGATGTTATACGCCGGGGTGATGCAGAAGCTACCGCAGAGTTCGGTAGCCGTGGCTGGAAAGCAGGTAAAAATGAGGTTTGGCCTATTCCGCAAAATGAAATTGATTTAAGTGCCGGCACGTTGGTACAAAACCCCGGATATTAATATTAAATACTTAAAATATGAAAAAATTTACCAATATATCAATGCTTATGCTGTTATGCGCAGCATTGGTATTCATGATGTCATCATGTCAAAAAAGTTTTAATGCAAAATCATACGCTCCTCCAAAACCACCACCGCCGCCGCCCTCATTTAACGGGTTTAACAGCTCGGCAGAAATTGAACCAGCAAATCTGCTTGATTATTTTCCGTTCACAACTTCAAATGCGGATAGTCTTGGTAATTTGACTGGAACAAATAAAGGAGGTGTAGGATCTACAGCAGGGGTAACAGGCAATGCATTCAAAGGTGCTGCAAGTTCGTATGTTCTTTTCAGCGATCCGGGGCAGCTTCCTGCGATGGAAAGTTATACGGTGTCACTTTGGATGAATTCTCCAAAAACAAACGGCCTGGCACGGGGGATATTTTCACTAAACAACCCAACAGATTTTTGGGGAAGTTTAGATATTTACCTGGATAACCCGGGCGGCACCGACCCTAAAGGCGATACCCTGATATTTAAAGTACACATGACCAATGCAAGCGGTGTGCCTTTTGCAGGTGTCTTTTTACAAGCCAAAGTACCTAATGCTATCAATACATGGACCCACATGGTAGTAACCTATGATGCTGGTACATCTGTAATCAGCTTCTATCAAAATGGTGTATCTATCGGTATTGCAGGTGTTGCAGGAACATCCGGCTTTGTTAACGACCCGGTTTTACCTGGGGATGACCCCACTAAAACGCCCGAAGTTTTATATGGCCCGATTAAATTCCCGAATCCAACGGCAGCGGTTTTGGGTACCTGGCAATTTCAAACTACACCAAGTTTAACAACTTCAGCTGATGCACAAACCTGGGCTGAAAGTTACACAGGAGGCCTCGATAACTTTAGAATTTATAATAAAGCGCTTACAAGCGATGAAGTTGTAGCGTTATATAATCTTGAAAAATTAGGAAGATAAAAGTTGGTTTATCATAAGGTTGTCTGGTGTAAGCCAGGCAGCCTTTTTTATCAATCGGGTTTCAGTTGGCCATTCTGATAATTTACTTATAAGCGGCATGAGGTATTTACAACCATATTTTGTATTGATTTTTTTAGCGGCGATGCTCTCATGTTCAAAAAGTAGTAAAAATCCAAACCCGGTACCGCCAGTGCCGCCTGCATCATTCACGCTGAGCACGGCAAGTGTAAACAATATAAACAATGGCTTTAATTATTCTAATGTTAGTATCAAACCCGTTATAAAGCTTTCTTTCTCAGTGCCTGTAAACCATGCGTCTGTAGGTAACAGCATTACTTTTACCAGCAGTACAGGAACAACCGTGTCTTACACTACATCTTTCCAAAATAATGATAGTACAGTTGTTATCTCGCCTGCTTCTTTAGCTTATTTAACTAAATATACAGTAACAGTTTCAACCGATCTCAAATCGTCAAAAAATGGCAGTTTACAATCGGCCATAGCAGTAAACCTTACTACGTCAATTGATTCAACAAATAAATTTCCTGTTATTAGCGATGACCAGTTGCTTACCCTGGTACAAAAACAAACATTTAAATATTTCTGGGATTTTGGTCACCCTATTAGCGGTCTCGCCCGCGAGCGTAATACATCCGGAGATGTAGTAACCACCGGCGGCTCGGGCTTTGGCGTAATGGCTATAGTGGTGGGTATCAACAGGCAATTCATAACCCGTGCAGATGGTTTGGCTCGCATACAAAAAATAGTTGCTTTTCTTAAAAATACAGCCCAAACATTTCATGGTGCATTCCCCCATTGGATGAACGGGGCAACAGGAGTTGTAGTTCCGTTTAGCACACAGGACGATGGCGCAGATATAGTTGAAACCTCGTACATGATGGAAGGGCTGTTAACCGCCCGCCAGTATTTTAATGGCGCGGGCCCGGATGAAACCCAGTTAAGAGCCGACATCAACACCATTTATAACAGGGTGGAATGGGACTGGTTTACACAAGGCCAAAACCAACTCACCTGGCATTGGAGCCCTAATTACGAGTTTGCTTTAAATGTACGGATAGAAGGCTGGGACGAGGCACTGATAACCTATGTTATGGCAGCCTGCTCGCCAACGCATCCAATAGCTAAAAGTGTGTATACCCATGGATGGGCCGACGATGGAAATATAAAGAATGGTAACAGTTATTTTGGCGTAAAGTTGCCATTAGGCCCGGCAGAAGGTGGCCCGCTATTTTTTGAGCATTATTCGTTTTTAGGTATAAATCCGAATGGGTTGAGTGATACTTACGCCGATTACCAGGTGCAAACAAAAAATCATAGTATGATAAACTATGACTATTGCGTAGCTAATCCGGCTAATAACATCGGTTATAGTGCCGACTGTTGGGGATTAACCGCCAGTGATGTTGAAAATAGCTATAATGCCAGTTCGCCAACTAATGATATAGGCACCATAGCGCCAACGGCTGCCATATCATCAATGCCATATACGCCCACGCAGTCCATGCAGGCTTTACGCTTCTTTTACTATAAACTGGGCGATAAGCTATGGGGGCCATACGGGTTTTACGATTCGTTCGATTTGAATAACGGATGGTACGCAACATCAAACCTTGCCATTGATGAAGGGCCGATAATTGATATGATTGAGAACTACCGCAGTGGTTTGCTCTGGAGCTTATTTATGAGTTGCCCCGAAGTGAAAACCGGCATGAAAAACTTAGGGTTTATCGGCACTAATTTAAACTAACTACAAAGCTCTTTAATGAAAAAAATTCTCATACTCCCATTTATACTTTTAACAACAATTTATTGCTGTGCACAAACGCCTGTATCAAGTAAGGCCGATGAAGGCATAAAGCCTGTGGGCATTATAAAAAACCTTAGCGACAGCGCCCTGCTTGATGTGGTTCAGCGCCAAACGTTTCGTTACTTTTGGGATTTTGGGCACCCGGTAAGCGGCCTTGCCCGCGAACGCAGCAACAGATCATACGATTATGGCGATGAAGTGGTAACAATCGGTGGTTCTGGTTTCGGCATTATGGCCATGATAGCAGCAACCGATAGAAAATGGATAACCCGTGACCAGGCCGACGACCGCATGTTGAAAATATTAAGATTTTTGAGCAAAGCTGATTCATTCCATGGTGTATTCCCGCATTGGCTAAATGGCGCGACCGGTAAAGTGGTTCCGTTTGGACGCAAGGATGATGGCGCCGATTTGGTTGAAACATCCTACCTTTTTGAAGGTTTGCTATGCGCCCGGCAATACTATAATGCTACTAATGATAAAGAGGCAGAAATACGCGGACGGATAGAGGGTTTATGGAATGATGTGGAATGGAGTTGGTTCACCCGCGACGGTCGCGATAACTTGTATTGGCATTGGTCGCCGAATAACGGCTGGGCCATGAACTTTGCTATTCGTGGCTTTAATGAGTGTTTAATAGCTTACGTATTGGCCGAATCGGGGACGCAATATCCTGTTCCAGCAAGTATTTACCACAATGGCTGGGCACAAAGCGACTTTTTTAAAAATGGCAAAACATTTTACGGATATAAATTGCCTTTAGGCTTTGACTATGGTGGCCCGTTGTTCTTTTCTCAATACTCTTTTATGGGGCTCGATCCTAAAGGGTTAAAAGACGAATATGCCGACTATTGGGAGCAAAACACCAACCACACCTTAATAAACAGGGCTTATTGTATCGATAATCCCAAAAAATACAAAGGCTATGGTGAGGATTGCTGGGGCTTAACTGCCAGTGATAGCTATGACGGTTATAGCGCCAATGACCCCCGCCCGGGAAATGACCCTGGTATAATTACGCCAACCGCGGCTTTATCGGCATTCCCTTACACCCCCAAATATTCCATGCAGGTATTGCGCCATTTGTATTATGATCTCGGCGATAAAATGTGGGGGCCATATGGTTTTTATGATGCTTTCAGCGAATCGCATAACTGGTATGCGCGGTCGTACCTGGCCATTGATGAAGGGCCGATAGTGGCCATGATCGAAAATTACCGCAGTGGTTTATTATGGAAATTATTTATGAGTTGCCCCGAAGTTAAGGCAGGCTTGAAAAAAATGGGTTTTGAAAGCCCCGAAATAAATTAAATTCTACACTTTTATATTACTAATTCAAACTACATACAAATGATACGCAGGTTATTTTGCCTTCTGATTCTGATTACCCCTTTTACAAATACTTTCGCGCAAAAGGTTTCGCCGGCTGAGCAAAAAAAGATGGATGCTTTCATCAGCAACTTAATGTCGAAAATGACGCTTGACGAAAAGATCGGGCAGCTGAACCTGGTATCGGTAGGCTTTGATGTAACCGGCCCGATAGTAAGCAAAAATGTAAATGAGAATATTGAGAAAGGAAATGTTGGCGGCGTATTTAATACCTACACACCTGTAGCTGTACGTAAATTACAGGAGATAGCCGTTAACCATACCCGCTTAAAAATACCACTGATATTTGGCTATGATGTAATACATGGTCACAAAACTATTTTCCCTATACCGCTGGGCCTTGCCTCGAGCTGGGATATAAACATGATAAAGGGCACTGCCGCCATAGCGGCGCAGGAAGCCAGCGCCGATGGCTTGAACTGGGTATTCTCGCCAATGGTTGATATAGCCCGCGATCCCCGCTGGGGCCGCATTGCCGAAGGTGCCGGTGAAGACCCGTGGTTAGGCTCACAAATAGCAAAAGCTATGGTTGAAGGCTACCAAGGGAATAGCTACACCACCACCAAAGTAATGGCTTGTGTGAAACATTTCGCATTATACGGCGCCGCCGAGGCCGGCCGCGACTATAATACGGTAGATATGAGTGAACGCCGCATGATGCAGGATTACCTGCCGCCATATAAAGCTGCTGTTGATGCAGGCGCAGGCAGTATCATGTCATCATTTAACGAGATAAACGGTGTGCCCGCCACAGGCAACAAATGGTTAATGACCGACCTTTTGCGCAAACAATGGGGCTTTAAAGGTTTTGTTGCCACTGATTATACTGCTATAAATGAAATGATACCCCACGGCATGGGTAAGGATGGTTATGATGTAGCCAAAGTTGCTATAGATGCCGGAGTTGATATGGATATGGTAAGCGAAGCTTATTTAGATAATTTAAAGAAATTGGTTAAAGATGGTAAAGTGCCCATGTCGGAAGTTGATGCTTCATGCCGCCGTGTATTGGAAGCCAAATATAAATTAGGCTTATTTACTGATCCGTACCGTTATTGCAACGAACAACGCGCGCAGGAAACCATTATGAAGCCTGCGTTTTTAGATGCCGCTACCGAAGCCGCAAAAAGAAGTATTGTTTTATTAAAAAACAGCAACAATGTATTGCCTTTAAAATCAGGCGGCTCAATTGCATTAGTTGGCCCGCTGGCCGATGATCACCGGGATATGATAGGCCCCTGGAGCGGTGCCGGCGACTGGAAGCAATCCGTTTCTGTACTGGACGGCATAAAGAAGCTTGCAGGGAATTTACAAATAAACTACGCCCGCGGCTCCAACATTACCAATGACCCCTGGATGATAAAACGCCTGGGAGTTGATGAATTGAAAAACGAAGACCGCCCGGCCGCTGAAATGATAGATGAAGCTGTGAAAGCCGCTAACAAATCGGATGTTATTGTAGCTGTTGTGGGTGAATCATACAGCATGTCGGGCGAAGCCGCAAGCCGTTCTGAGATCGGTATCCCTGCTGCGCAAGAGGATTTATTAAAAGCGCTCAAGGCTACAGGCAAACCAATGGTGATAGTTTTAATGAACGGTCGCCCGCTAACCCTTAAATGGGAGAATGACAATGCCGATGCCATGCTCGAAACCTGGTTTGCAGGAACAGAAGCCGGTAATGCCATTGCCGATGTCCTGTTCGGCTCTTACAATCCATCGGCCAAACTAACCATTACCTTCCCGCAGGATGTAGGGCAGATCCCAATTTATTACAGCCACAAAAATACCGGCCGCCCTTATGCAGGTGATTTTACCGACCGCTATAAATCGCGTTATCTTGATATTTCAAATGATCCTCTGTTTCCGTTTGGTTATGGTTTAAGCTATACTACTTTTAGCTATGGCGATGTAAAACTGAGTAGCAATACCATTAAACCCGGTGAACCACTGCACATTAGTACAACCGTAACCAATACCGGCAAATACGATGGCGAGGAAACTGTGCAGCTATACACCCGTCAGATGGTTGGCTCGGTAACACGCCCGGTTGAGGAACTAAAAAACTTTAAAAAGATATTCCTGAAAGCAGGAGAGAGCCAGCAGGTTGATTTTACCATTACCTCAAATGACCTTCGTTTTTACGACATCAACATGAAATACACTTACGAGCCGGGCGACTTCAAAGTGTTTGTAGGCACCAGCTCGCAGGATGTTAAAGAAGCAGATTTTAAACTAACTAAATAGAAAGAAGCAAGAGCCAAGAATCAAGATGCAAGATTTAATTTTATCTTGGCTCTTGGTTCTTGCTTCTAAAAAACTATTTCTTATTCGATGCCCTTACGGCCTTCACCTGGGCAGTCGTTACAGCGCTGGCTTTATTGCCAAAGCTATGGCGCACATAGGTTAGCACATCGGCAATTTCCTGGTCTGTCATGGATGCATGTGGGGTCATTGTATTTGAAAAGCTTTGCCCGTTTATCTGCACATCTTCATTAAAACCATTCAGTACTATTTTTATCAGGGTTGGCTTGTCGCCCAAAACATAGGTGGTTTTTATTAAAGGCGGGTTCATGGTGGCTACGCCGGTACCATCAGCCTGGTGGCATGTTAAACAATTTTGAACATAAACCTTCTTACCGTTGGCAATTGATAATGCCATACGCGAGGGTGCTTTTTTGTGATGTTTTACCTGCGCCTGTGATCCCGCGGCTATCAGCATAAATGCTATCATGGGCAGGATTGTGCTTTTGTTTATCATTTTTTGTAGGTGATTTTGTAAATAGCGCCTTTAACATCATCAGTTACATACAGTGAACCATCGGGCCCTTGCGCTAATCCGCAAGGGCGGTGTACCGCGTCATTAGGTTGTTTTAAATCTTTACTTCCTGAAAAACCATCAGCAAAAACTTCCCATTGGCCTGAAGGTTTACCATCTTTAAAAGGTTGAAATACTACGCAATAACCAGCTTGTGGTTCCGGTGCACGGTTCCATGAGCCATGGAATGCGATAAAAGCACCATTTTTATATTTCTCGGGGAATTGATTACCGGTATAAAATAATAATCCGTCTGGTGCATAGTGGCCCGGATAAGCTGCTACAGGTTCCAAATATTTGCTGTCGGCTTCTTTTTCGCCATCGCCGCCATATTCAGGGCCCTGCATCTTTTTGTGGGTTTGCCAGTCGTAATATAGGTAAGGCCAGCCTGCATTATCGCCCTGTTTTAAAGCGTACATACATTCGGCAGGCAATATTGCCGACTGATGAACAGTATACAAATTAGGGAACAGATCGTGTAACGCATCACGACCGTGCTGCATTACAAAGAGCTGGTTATCTTGCTGGTTCCAGTCAAGCCCTACTACATTGCGTAAGCCGCTGGCATAATGTACGCCGTCGCTTTCTCTCTGGTTCAATTTATCGGCCTTAAATTCCCATATACCGCCGGCAGAATCCAAAATAGGACAGCCTTTTTTCTGCGGGTCATATTCACTGCAAATATTGGAGTAAGCGCCAACATTTACATAAATGTTCCCCTCATTATCCAGTACTATTGATTTTGAATTATGCGTGCGATGGTTCATCAGGTGGCTTACCACAGTTTCAGGCTGATTTGGATCTATCACCTCATTTTTATCGTTTACCTTATATCGGTAAATATTATCATTTGAAGTGGCGTATAAATAACCGTTTTTAAGGTAGATACCTGTGCCGCCATAACTGCCAAATCCGCTTGCAACTTCGGCTTTGTCACCATTTTGATGCAGGAACAAAATTCCTTTGCCGCCTTTTGCGCTGGCAAGCTTTACATATATATCGTTTTGAGGGGTAACCACAATGTGCCTTGCGTTGCCAAGGTTATCAGCTATAATATTTGCTTCAAAACCAGGCTGCAAGGTTAGCCCTGCGGCTTCATCGCTTTTATGATCTTTAAACGCAAGCGATAATACCAGAGTTGGCACCGCCAGGCATAGCATTGCAATAGATAGCCATTTATTGTTTTTCATAAGTAAGTTTGTTAGTAGTGTGCCTGTAAAGTTAAAATTAATACAATTTATTGGCCCATCTGTTTATCAAAACAACACGATTATTACAATTGCTAACGCATTGATATTTATTGTATTAAAATTGCTTTCCAAAATATAATTTTAAATAAATAGCATTGAATAAAATATAATTCTAAATAAATAGAATATTATCTATATATAATTATAACATTCATTAAACCTTTGGAATTTCTTATCGTCATAATTATATAAACATTGAAACGATAGATGAGCGGCCTTAAAAATTTAACTCATCAAAGTTTCAGGCAATTAAAACATAAGACAATGAAAAAGTTAGCCATAATATCAGCAATAGCAGTAAGCAGTTTATTTTATAACGCTGCCAATGCGCAATTCGGTTTACATATAGGTGTACGTTTGTTCCCACACCGCGTATTTGTACCTCGCCCGGTGGTAGTAGTTCAGCCACAGGTGCCTGTTTACCAGGAGCCAGTAGTGAGTGATAGTGATGATTGTGATTTCTACTACTTACCGGACGTAGGTGCTTATTACAGCGTAAATGAGCAATGCTATTATTACCTTGATGGTGATAACTGGATAGCTACAGCTTATTTACCCGGTGTATATCACGACTTTGACTGGAGATATGCCCGCCGGTTCGAGATACGTGAATCACGCCCATACCTGAGAAATAGTTTCTTTAGGGACAGGTACCAGGGTTTCGACAGAGATTTAGCCCGCAATCATAATGATTTTCGTTACGGGTTCGATTATCGTCATAACAATTATGCTTACAATAATGACCATAGGTTTGATAATGACCACAGATTTGATAATAGGGGTGGATACGGCCGGCATTTTGATAACGACCACGGTAATAATCAACACTTTGATAATCGTGGACAGTACAATAATCGTTTCGGTCAGCAAAGAGATCAATACAGTTGGAGAGGTAATAATAACTATGATCGCCAAAACCAAAACCGCGACAGGGGTAACCGTGATAACCAACGCGTAGCCCAAAACAATAACGGGTTCGGAGGCAATAATCACAATAAAAGAGACAGGTTTTAAATTAACTCCTCATTATAAAGAAGCAAACAGGCTACCCAAACAGGTAGCCTGTTGCTTTTTAGGAATTGGCGAAATCATAAAATCCATATATCAAAAAAATTATCTTTACGCTAAATGGAACCTGTAAAACCCGATTCGAAAATTCTTATAGCGATAGTTCAAACCAAAATGCCTTTTGGGAAATATAAAGGCAGATTGATATGCGATTTGCCTGTGTACTATTTGGAATGGTTACGCAACAAGGGATTTCCCCCAGGCAAAATGGGTATGCTGCTCTCAAGCGCTTATGAGATAAAGATAAATGGCTTGAACACCATACTTTTAAATGTTAAAGCTGCCCTTAACAATGGGGAACTGTAATTTACCTTCGCATGACCATCCCGCAAACCGTAACATGCGTATATTGTTAAAATAAATATTTAATACGATGAGAAATTTGATGTTATATACCATGGCCCTGTTATTGTTTGCCGGTTGCGCAAACGGGCAATCAAATAGTTATGCAAGCCTGCCAAAATTAAAGCCAGGCGAAAAAGTAGCCGATTTTGCCAGCGGGTGTTTTTGGGCATCGGCCGAAGCGTTTTCTGAATTGAAAGGGGTTGATAAAGTAATAGCCGGTTATTCCGGTGGAGGCAAACAGCACCCATCTTATGAAGAAGTATGCAGTGAAACTACCGGTCATGCTGAAACATCCGAAGTTTATTATGATCCGAAAGTTATTACTTACGCTCAGCTGGTTGACGCGTTTTTCCATGCCCATAACCCAACCGAACTGAATTACCAGGGCCCCGACCAGGGTGCCAGCTATCGCTCTGTAGCATTTTACCGCACGCCGGAAGAAAAGGCCATCATACAGAATGCGATAAAGGCGTTGAATGCCTCAAATTATTACAAAGCGCCAATTGTTACCCAGGTTGTACCTTTTACCGTATTTTATCCTGCCGAAAAATACCACCAGGATTACTACAAATTGCACCCTGATAATGGTTACATCGATGCGGTTTCAAGGCCTAAAGTTGAAAAGATGCGCGCTGCTGAAAAGAATTTATTGAAGCCGGAATTTCAGAAGTAAGCAGCCAGCCCCACCCAAGCCCTCCCCGGAAGGGAGGGCTTTAAAATATGTTTTTTAAAAGTCTCCCCTTCCGGGGGAGATTTAGAGGGGGCTGTCATTCCCCTCTCTTCAATCCGTACTTCTCTATCTTACTATACAAATGGCTGCGCTGTATATCAATATCATCGGCAGTTTTTGATACATTCCAGTTATTCTTTTCCAGCTTGAACTTGATGTATTCACGTTCGGCAAAATCCTTGTATTCCTGGAAATTTTTAAACTGGTTAAAGTCGGTTTGAGGGGCAGCGGCGGCGCCATTGCCATTGCTTTCATGCACCGGCCCCGATGGGTTGGCAAATGCCCTTACATCGGCATCGGTAATAGTTTTGTCGCTCAGGATGATCAAACGCTCAACCATATTACGCAGCTCGCGGATGTTACCTGTCCAGGGTAGGGCTTTAAGTGCGTCTAAGGCAGCTTCGGATATTTTTTTAACCGGCATGCCGTAATCGTTGCATATCTCATCTAAAAAATGCTGGGTAAGCAGGCCGATGTCGTCCTTACGCTCAACCAAAGGCGGTACGTGTATTAATATTACGCTCAGCCTGTGGTAAAGGTCCATACGGAAGTTTCCCAGCTCAATTTCCTTAAGCAGATCCTTGTTAGTCGCAGCAACTACGCGCACATCAACTTCAATTTCCTTTTCACCGCCTACACGGGTTATTTTATTTTCCTGCAGGGCGCGTAATACTTTGGCTTGTGCCGAATGGCTCATATCGCCAATTTCATCCAAAAACAACGTGCCTCCGCTGGCCGATTCAAACTTGCCTATACGCTGCTTAACAGCCGAAGTAAACGAGCCTTTCTCGTGCCCAAACAATTCGCTTTCTATCAGTTCCGAAGGGATAGCCGCGCAGTTAACTTCAATTAACGGGGCATTTGACCGGTTTGATTTCTCATGCAGCCAGCGTGCAACCAGTTCCTTACCACTACCGTTAGCGCCTGTAACAAGCACACGTGCATCAGTAGGGGCAACACGTTCAATGGTTTCTTTTATTTTAGCTATCGCCTGCGATTCACCCAAAATAGGGCGCACTTTTGATACCCTGCGCTTTAACGTTTTGGTTTCAGTCACCAAACTGCCGCGGTCTAACGCGTTACGTACGGTTATCAGTAAACGGTTTAGGTCGGGTGGTTTCGATATAAAGTCAAACGCGCCCTTTCGGCTCGCTTCTACGGCAGTTTCAACAGTGCCATGGCCCGATATCATAATAAACGGCAGATCGGGTTTTAAAATTAAACCTTCGGTAAGCACTTCCATGCCATCCATGCGGTTCATTTTTATGTCGCACAGTACCAGGTCATAATCGTTTTTAGCGATAAGGTCCAGGCCGTCCTGCCCGTTATCTACATCCTCAACAGTATAATCTTCGTATTCCAGTATTTCTCGTAGCGTATTGCGTATAGCACGCTCATCATCAATAATTAAAATTTTGGCCATTATATATTCTTTTTCAAATAGCGGTAAATGTTCAGGGTTGCAATATAAGGATTGTATAGAAAATCAAACACTTTTCCTACTACAAAAAAATACCCCTTCCTGTTTTAAAAGGAAGGGGATTTTTTTCAGCAGCAAAGCTGTAAGCCGGGTTCTGTACCGCCGGTTAAAGGGCGGCATCTATCATTTATCTGGCCCTGTTATTACTAACAGGTTCAAGCAACCTACCCATCCCGGCGACCCGCGACGCGGATACAGGAGCGAGTAACTCCCAATTCCAGGACCTATTTGGTTTTTCAACTCCTGAGGTTTACCGTAACTACGGTCGCCCGTAATTACCGTGAGCTCTTACCTCACGTTTTCACCCTTACCCCGAAAGGCGGTATATTTTCTGTGGCACTTGCTGTCGCCCGCTGAAGGCGCCTTCCTGTTAGGAAGCAGGATACTCTATGTTGCCCGGACTTTCCTCCCGCACCGATATTGTGTCGGTACAAGCGATAGAACGATTTGCAATGCAAAGATAGGATTTAATGTGCAGATGTGCGGATATGCAAATGGAATAGGATTTAAATTAGCGGCATCTGCACATACGCATATCTGCACATCAATTGCATTTCCCCAATGCGGTATTTATATTATCATCGATAACAATACCCATTTTATTTCCGAATGAATTGCCCACATAAGTAATTACCTGTGCAATTTCAATAGGGGTTAGGCCGGTTGGGGGCATAGTGCCGTCAAAGTTTTTGCCTGCTACTGTAATTTTCCCTTTAAAGCCGTTTTGTATAATGCAGGGCAATTTATTTTTAATACTTTTTAAGAAAGAGGTATCATTTAATGGCGGGATCAAGGCTGCCAGGCCTTCACCTTTGGTGCCGTGACAATTCTGGCAATGGCTTTGGTAAACCTGGCTACCTGCTGAAAAATAGCGTTTAAATTCGATGGAATCATCACTTTGGCAAGAGTAGATCAGCGCGAAAAGCAACAAACAGACACAAGTGATGATCCCTATTTTCATGACGATTATTTGCTTACAGGTTCCGCTTTCAGGGTTTTTATATCCGCTATCAGTTGGTCAACCTGTTTTGGGTCGGTGCCATCGTATGATCCGCGTACGTGTTGCTGCTTATCTATCAGCACAAAATAGCCCTGGTGCATATAGCCGCCGGGAGCGGTTTTGTCTTCACTTACGCCCACTAAATAACTATTGGCCAGTTGATAAACAGCGTCCTTGTCGCCTAATATCAGCCACCAGCTATTGCCACTGATGCCCAGGTTGTCTGCATACTTTTTTAGTACAGGTACAGTGTCATGCTTTGGGTCGATGGTGTAGGATATGATCTTAACATCGGCGCTATACTTATAAGCCTTGTATACGGCCAGCATATTCCGCTGCATAACGGGGCAAATGGAGGGGCAGGAGGTGAAAAAGAAATCGGCTACATAAATATCATGCTGCAGGTTTTTGCTGCCTACACTGTCGCCATATTGGTTTACGAATTTAAACGCGGGAATGGTTTGATAAATGGTATCGGTTACCTGTTGGCCGTTAACGGTCTTGGTGACCGCTTGCCGGTTACCATAAATAGGCAATGTTTTTTTGCTATTAGATTTGCACGCGGCAAACAGCATCAACAATATCAACCCGGCTGTAAGCTTCCTCATTTCTTTTTAACTTTTGATATGTATGTGTTTGAAGTTGAAACTGCTTTATTGATCTGGGTATCCAGTTTCAATATCTGGCTTTTCTGCTCATTAAGATAGGTCATGATCTGCTCGTGAGTTTTACCTTTAAAATCAGGGCTGAATTTGCTCATCCAGTTCATCATGGAGTTATCAGCATCGTCTAATGATTTTGAATAAACTGCAACTGAATCTTTTATCGTATTATCGGTTTTTGCAAGCTCTTTAAGTATCATTTTGTTTTTCATAATGGCATCATCATCGGCCATTAGCTTATCATGTGTTTTTATCACATCGTTCAGAAGCGCGGTTTCCTGTTTTTTATCGTTGTCGCAGCCAAATAAAACAATGCTTGCAAATAGTATAACAATAACTTTCTTCATCATACAGTGGTAGTAAATTACGCCGCAAATATCAAAATAAAACGGCGGGAAAGGGACATCATTTCTCCCTTATATAAAAAATATAGTCAGTAACAGGTAAATTTTCTACCCCGGCCAGTTTTAGTTCCTGCCCAATTTGCGCCCTGTGATGTGTGCCGTGGTTTATTAAATGCGCCAGTATATCTTCAAGCTTATTTTCATAGCCATCGCCCCGCAGGTTCTTGTAGTATACAATTTCCTCAAATGCGTTATCGTCCAATCTGTTTAAAAACGCAACCTAGGCGGTATGGTTATCATCTATGGTCTGCTCAAAAGCACTGGCATTCACATCTGGCCATAAAGACCCGCCCGGTGCCGGCAGGTAATTACAACGATTGAACCAAACTTGCTGCGCTGCCAGCAAATGCGCCATTAATCGCACCGCCTGCACAGGTCTGCCAGCCTCAACAATCAATTTCGCCAAAGTTTTATTAGTATGATGGTCGTAATCTATCAGCTTCAAAAAATAATTTTTCATCCGATAAAATTAAATATTTAGAATTATAACAGAATTATCATGGCAATCCTTAAATCCGTTTAATCATGGTTCAGACAATCATCACCAACCACCTTATTAACAATAACATAACACAACCAGTATATTAACTACACAAACAAGTTATACCTTTAATTAAAATTTGTAAACATCATGAAACTGATAGTAAGCATATCAAGGTTTATAAGCGCTTTGCCCGAATGGATCATGCTAAAAAGCATGCGCTCATCGTTCCTGCACTAAGCGTTTGTAGCAAACCTTTTTCATTTTACAATAATAATGTACAATTTGGGCCTTGCATTGGCTCAATTTAATGGAACTTACTACGCAAAATACCAGTATTAATAAGCAACTTTTTGGCGATGATTTTATTTGGGGGGTAGCTACGGCTGCCCTGCAGATTGAAGGCGCGCACGATGCCGATAACAAGGGCCAGAATATTTGGGATGTATTTTCAGCTAAAAGGGGGAAAATATTTGGGGGCCATCATCATTACACCGCCTGCGATTTTTATAACCGCTATCGCGAAGATATTGACCTGGTTAAACAACTCAATATCCCTAATTTTAGGTTCTCCATAGCGTGGTCGCGCATATTGCCTAATGGCGAGGGGCCTGTTAACCAGGCAGGCATCGACCATTATAATAATGTAATAAACTATTGTTTAGAACAAGGCGTTGAGCCCTGGGTAACCCTTTACCATTGGGACCTTCCCCAGGCACTCGAAGTACGTGGGGGCTGGACAAACCGCGACATCATTGCCTGGTTCACCGAATTTGTAAACATTTGCGCACACAATTTTGGCGACCGGGTAAAGCACTGGATGGTAATGAATGAGCCATCGGTGTTTACCGGCGCAGGTTATTTTTTGGGCATCCATGCGCCAGGCCGTACTGGTTTAAGTAATTTTTTACCAGCGGTGCACCATGCCATAATGTGTATGGCGGCAGGTGGCAGGGCGCTGCGTAATATTTTGCCCGATGTGCAGGTAGGTACAACATTCTCCTGTTCGTACATTGAACCGGCAAGCAATAAGCCCAGGGATGTAAGCGCAGCCAAGCGCGTTGATACCTTGCTAAACCGTGTGTATATTGAACCAACTTTGGGTTTGGGTTACCCAAAGGATGATTTGCCTGTTTTGAAGAAAATGGAGAAATACATCCGCCCGGGTGATATAGAAGCCATGCAATTTGATTTTGATTTTATAGGTATACAATTATATACCCGCGAAATTGCCCAATATTCTTTTCTTACACCTTATATACATGCCAGCCTGGTAAAAGCAAAAAATCGTAATGTGCCCTTAACGGATATGGGCTGGGAGGTTTATCCGCCTGCTATTTATGAAATATTAAAGAAGTTTGATAAATACACCGGCATTAAGAAAATTTATATCACCGAAAACGGTGCTGCCTTTCCTGATGAAGTAAAGGATGGTGAAGTAAACGACCCTAAACGGGTTGAATACCTGCAAAATTATATAGCACAGGTATTAAAAGCCAAAAACGAAGGCAGCAATGTACACGGCTATTTTGTATGGACACTCACCGATAATTTTGAATGGGCTGAAGGCTACCATCCGCGCTTCGGACTGATCCACGTTGATTTCGAAACCCAAAAGCGCACCATCAAATCATCCGGTCAGTGGTATGCCGATTTTATAAAGTAATGTACTTTTTTGTCATTCTGAAAGACCTCCAATAGCGCAACTCTTGTGTGTTGACAAGAGCCAGGGACTTACTTGTGCCTGCAAGTAATGGCCTAAACAGCGGGCAGGCTGATATGGAAAGTAGTGCCCTTATTAACCCTGCTTTCAAACCATATCTTACCATGGTGGCTTTCAATTATTTGCTGGCAAATAGATAGCCCTAATCCAAACGATTTCTCTCCAGCCGTTCCCGGCCTTTTAGCGTGAGTGAATATATTGAACACTTCGTCCTTAATATCGTCAGGTATGCCAATGCCGTTATCTGCAACCGATATATTTACAGTATTTTTCTCGCTGGTAACCTTCACATCAATAGCCGCGCCTTCAGGGCTGAATTTTATAGCATTGCTAATAAGGTTACTGATCACACGCCATATCCGTTCCCTGCTTATCATCAATTTCTGCGGATGGTCAAGCAGCTCTGTCATTATCACCTGGTTTTTCTCCGCCGCCTTAAAGCTTAATATCTCTACACTGTTACTTACCAAAGCATTTATTTCAACCGCTTCCTTATTTAATTTGCCGTTGGTAGTATTCGTGGCTTCTAAAATTTCATTTATTAATTCCAGCGAATTACCCGAAGTACTGTTTACCAAATTTATTAACTGTTTTTGTTCGTCGTTATATTCATCCTCAAGCATAGAATTGGTTAAAGCCACTATCCCGCCGATAGGATTTCGCAGGTCATGTGCTACAGTGCGTAATATCCTGTCTTTTTCCTCGCTATTTATTTTTAGCTCGTGCAAAGTAGTTTCCAGGTTATTTTTTTGCAAGTTGATCTGCTTGTTCAAATCACTGATGGCCATAATGTCCCGTTTCGACCGTTCCCAGTTCCTGTATATCAAAAATATAATAATAACAGCCATTATAACACCAATTATGGCCAGGTAAAGGTATCTCTGCTGCAGCCTGTTATTATCCTTTAGCCCCTGTATCTGGTATTGCTTTTCATAATTTGATAATTGCTGTTTTATATCTGTTTCTCTTAATGGTCCCGTCAATTTATTCAGCGAATCTTTAAGTGCAGTATAATTTTTAAAATAAGTTAACGATTTTTCGAAATTTTTCTTGCGCCCATAGTAATCGCTCATCAGCCTGTTCCAGTCGGTTTCCGCCTCCGCATTTTTCACAGTATCCAAATGGCCGCGCAGATCGCTCATTGTACTCGCAAAATCGGCCTCATTATTTTGGTCGAAGTATAGCTGGGCAAGTGTTATTTCAACAAGCTCACCATTATAATTATCATTGAATTTTTTAAGGTTGATGGCTATGCTCTTCTTTAACAGTACGACAGCCTCATTAAACCGCTTCATTTTCTGTAACACTATGCCCTGGTCGCCGTAGGTTACCGCCCGCGCAATATCAAGCAAATTGGCGCTGCTTTTAAACCTGTTACTGTTGTTATTAATGTAGGCCAGCGTATGGTTAAAGTATACCATTGCGCTGTCATTATTACCACCGCGCATGTAGCTTTCGCCAATATTGTTAAGCAGTTCCTGCCGCTGGTAAAATGATCCGAAATTATCAGGCTCAGAAAATGATTGTTTGTAACTTTCTTTAAAATAGCCCGCCGCCATGTTATAATGAGCCTGGTTAAAGGCTATCATTCCCATCCTGTAAGTATATTGCGCAAGTATTTCACCATTCAAATGGTTTTTTCCCAAAACATAGCCCTCATAAAAGTAGCGGTAAGCCTCGTTATACTGGCGCATATCAAAATAAGCATCACCCTTTGCAAAATTAGCTTCCGATAAGAAATTAATATAGTGCTTTTCGCCAACACATTTGGCGGCTATTTGCAGCATGGTATCAGCATACTGTAATTCTTTTATCACATTGTGGGTTGCTTTTTTATGGTATTGGAAATGTATGGCATAAAACCTGAACCTGTCGTTAATAGTTGGGTTGCTCAACTGGTTAAAGGCTGAATCAAGATAATCCACACCCGCTGCCGGTTTTTTCATATCATATATCCGGCTGTTATGATAAATAGCATCAAACGCGTCAGAATAATCGGTGTTATTAACAGGCGTTACTTTTTGTTTGCACGAAAAAGAAAGAAATACGAATGCAAAGGCCGTGCAAAGCCATAATATATGGCTTCCCAATGCTGAGCGCGATCCCTTGCACAAGTTTTCGGTAGGTAACATTAATCAATTGTTAATCAAATATACTATAATTGTTAAGTTGACCAACAATCACCCAAATTAAAGTAACTATTAAGAAAATGTGAAATTTACTTAAAGGCTTCTTCGCCGGTTATGTCCATGCCGGTTATCAAAAGATGAATGTCGTGTGTACCTTCATACGTAATTACCGACTCAAGGTTCATCATATGGCGCATTATTGGGTATTCGCCGGTTATGCCCATGCCGCCCAGCATCTGCCTGGCCTCGCGGGCAATGTTTATAGCTATTTCAACACTATTACGCTTAGCCATTGATATTTGCGCCGCAGTAGCACGGTTCTCATTTTTTAAAGTGGCCAAACGCCACACTAATAGCTGCCCTTTGGTGATCTCGGTTATCATTTCGGCAAGTTTTTTTTGCTGTAACTGGAATGCTGCTATCGGCTTCCCAAATTGTACACGCTCTTTTGAATATCTTAAAGCCGTATCATAGCAATCCATCGCCGCGCCGAGTGCACCCCAGGCAATACCATAGCGTGCCTGGTTCAAACAACCCAATGGGCCTTTAAGGCCTGCTACGTTTGGTAACAAATTTTCCTTCGGAACTTTCACATCATGAAAAACCAACTCGCCGGTAGCCGATGCCCTTAACGACCATTTACCATGTGTTTCAGGCGTGGTAAAACCTTCCATGCCGCGTTCAACTATCAGCCCATGTATTTTACCTTCTTCGTTCTTCGCCCAAACCACGGCAATATCCGCAAACGGCGAGTTCGATATCCACATTTTAGCGCCGTTCAAAAGATAATGGTCGCCCATATCCTTAAAATTGGTTACCATGCCGCCGGGGTTCGAGCCATGGTCAGGCTCCGTTAAGCCAAAGCAGCCTATCAATTCGCCGGTAGCTAATTTAGGCAGATATTTTTTGCGTTGTGCTTCCGAGCCGTAAGCGTAAATAGGGTACATCACCAATGAACCCTGCACCGACGAAGTAGAGCGTATACCCGAATCGCCACGCTCAATTTCCTGCATTATAATACCGTAGGCCATATAGTCCAACCCGGCACCGCCGTATTCAACCGGTATAGTTGGCCCAAAGGCGCCAATCTCACCTAAACCGGGTATCAGTTGCTTCGGGAATTCAGCACGCTGCGCATAATCCTCAATTATGGGGCTTACTTCGCGTTTTACCCAATCGCGTACGGTGGCTCGAATTAATTTATGTTCTTCGGTTAGCAGTTCATCTAACAGGTAATAATCAGGAGCCTCGTAAAGGTCGGTCTTAGCCATGGCATAATAAATTGGTCGCCGCAAATCTATTAATTTTGATTTAGTGATTGAGTGAATGAGCGATTATTTAATTCTTCATAGCTCTAATTGGCTCAATTATCATTAAAATGTATTTAATTTTTTGCCCTCTTTGCGCCGCAGGCGAAGAGAGGGCACGACCAGCGTAGCGTAGTCGGGGTGAGTTGACGGAGCGCCCATGCATAAACGCTTTCATATCGCTTCATTAAACTCATCCGGTCTTTGCTTCGCCCGATCACCCTCTCTTCGCTGCGCGTAAAGAGGCTAAAAATCGTTCGTTCTTAAAGTGATTTCAATACCTCATTTACTAACTGATCTTTTCTTTACATTTGATCTATGGTTCAAATAAACTTACAAGACGCAGAATTTTTCGCTTTCCACGGTTTTTACCCCGAAGAACAATTATTAGGCTGCAGATTTATGGTTGATATATTCGTTAGCTTTATGCCAAACGGTGATCTTGGCGATGACAAGCTTGATAACACCGTAAACTATGAACAGCTATATAACATCGCCTGCGATGAAATGAAACACACCCGTAAACTGATTGAAACGGTGGGCCAGTCGATAACAGATAATATCAGGAAGGCATTTCCCTTTGTGAAAAGTATCAAAGTCGCCATTAAAAAGATGGACCCGCCGCTGAAAGGAAAGGTCGCCCATTCAAGTGTAGTAATAATTAGTGAGTGATTAAATTATAAGATGGGCTACAATAAAATTACCCCGGATATATTAAAAGCTATTATCTCAATTGTGGGCGAGGGGGCTATTATAGCCCAACAAGCCGGCCTTGAAAAATACAGCCATGATGAAACCGAAGATTTAAGCTATTACCCTGAAATTGTAGTAAAGCCACACACTGCTGAAGAAATATCAGCTTTATTAAAACTTTGTAACGAACATTTAATACCCGTAACGCCGCGTGGGGCGGGAACAGGATTAGCAGGCGGTGCTTTACCGGTTTTGGGCGGCTTGCTCATTTCCATGGAGCGCTTCAACAAAATATTAAATATCGACGGGCAAAACCTGCAGGCTACTGTTGAGCCGGGCGTTATAACCGAGGAGTTTATGAATGCGGTTGCGGAAAAAGGCTTGCTATATCCCGTTGACCCGGCCAGTAAAGGCAGTTGCTTCATCGGCGGCAATGTGGCGCATGGCTCCGGTGGGCCGAGGGTAGTTAAATATGGCACTATCCGCGAGTATATATTAAATCTTGAAGTGGTTTTACCTTCTGGCGATATCATCTGGACAGGCGCAAATACGCTGAAGTACGCTTCGGGCTATAACCTTACGCAACTGATGATTGGCTCGGAGGGCACATTAGGCATCATTACCAAAATTGTAACCAAACTCATACCGCACCCAACCACTGATGTATTGATGCTCGCCTCATTTCCTTCAAACGAACAGGCTTGCGTTGCTGTATCTGCCATATTCAGGGCAGGAGTAACGCCATCAGCTTTAGAGTTTATGGAACGCGAATGCTTTGTATGGGTAAAGCAGTACAATGGTGTGGCATTCGACCTAAAAGAAAATGATGCCGCCTTTTTGCTGATAGAGGTTGACGGTACCGATATGGATGTGATACTTTCAGAATGCGAAAAAATAAATGCCGTGTTGGAACAGTTTTCGGTTAATAATGTGCTTTTTGCTGATACCGCCGCCCAAAAAGCCGACCTGTGGAAAATCCGCCGAACCATCGGCGAATCGGTGAAACAGCATTCGGTTTATAAAAAAGAAGATATGGTAGTGCCGCGCGCCGAACTGCCGCGCCTGGTTAAAGGCATAAAGCAAATAGGGAATAAGTACGGTTTCGGCTCGGTGTGCTTTGGTCATGCCGGTGACGGCAACCTGCACCTGAATATTGTAAAAGGCAGCATGAGCGATACCGACTGGGATAATAAACTGAACGATGGCCTGCACGAAATTTTTGAACTAACCGTATCTTTGGGCGGCACTATCTCCGGCGAGCACGGCATTGGCCTGGTGCAAAAAGAGTTTATGCCCATAAAATATACTGATATACATTTCGAACTTTGGCGCGGTATTAAGCAAGTGTTCGATAAAAACAATATATTAAACCCGGAAAAAATATTTTAAACGATGCCTTTTAACTTTACCTTACCCACCGACGACCTCACAAAAATAGCTCTGGCTGTTTTATGCGGCGGTTTACTGGGTATCGAACGGCAATACAGAAACAAAACGGCAGGCTTCCGCACTATTATATTGATTTGCCTGGGTTCAACTATGTACACGCTCGTAGCGCAACGCACAGGTGTGGGGGTAAACATTAACATTGTAACCGGTATAGGTTTTATCGGCGCGGGGGTAATATTTAAAGATAATGTATCCGTAAATGGGCTTACCACCGCCGCGGTTATATGGGTATCGGCAGCTATCGGCATGGCTATCGGCACCAATAATTATTTGCTGGCCATTATTTCATCGGCATTAACCATTTTGGTGTTATGGCTGTTCCATTTTCTTGAAGGTTATATGGACAGGCTGCACTATAATAAACAATATAGCTTTGTGTTTGCGGATGCTGACTTCGAAAATATCGCTATGGTAGAGGATATGATCAAATCACATCACCTCGTTTCATTCCGGCTTCAAGTCAACAAGCATGATGGTAACCTGTTGTTGCTATTAAAGGTTATCGGGCATAAAAAAAATATCCTTAAATTAGATAAGGAGTTTTTGGGTTTGGAAAGAATCAAATCATTTTAAATTGTTGCATACTATGAAACTAAACACTGTATTTACCATAGCTTATATATTAAGCTTTATTTTTTGATTATTGGTTTGTTATTTAAAATTCAGCATTGGCCATATGGTTCCAACATTTTATTAATCGGATTGGTAGTTACCCTGGTTTATATTTTTACAGGTATAATGATGGTGTCGTCTAATCCGAATATGAATAATCCTGAAAAAGCTGTTTGGGTATTAGGTTTTATTGCTCTCAGTGCGTTTGCCGGTTTACTTTTCCTGGTTTCAAAACCGCTTGATAAGAAGAAAGGTAATCAGTTATCATCAGAAAAACCTTTTTGATACAAGATAACTCTTTTGTCAGTCTGAGATATAAAATTGAGAGCAACTCTAAGGTGAATGACAATTTGTTAAATGAAATGGACTGCCGCCAACATTTGGCTAAAGCCTATTTTTTGTTATTGTATTATCCGTTGGCTGAAGCCAACGGCAATCAAAAGAATTAAAATATTGCCGCCCCATTTATGGGACGGAATAGAAAAACAAGAAAAAGGCTTTAGCCAAAATAAACTTGTCATGGGTAGTGACAGCGAAGAATCTTCTAAAAGACAGGTCGGCAAATATAGGGCGTAGACGTAGAAGATACTTCGTTCCTCAGCATTAAAAAATTGTTAGGAGCCTACTAATTCGTATTCAAAATCAATCCCGGCTCATCATACTCAATCATCTTATGCCTGTGTGTTTTAGGTATAGGCACTGATTTATTTGTATTATAATCATAACTGATACACACCGTTTTGCCTGTGGTACAGATCTCCTCGCCGTGTTCGGTAACCTTAACCAGTACGTGCATTACATCAAAACTGCTGTTGCCAATACGGGTAGTGCGTACATAACAGGCTATCACGTCGTCTATTACAATCGGTTTCAGGTAGTTTATTTCCGACCGGCCTAAGATGATGCCCGTTTCGCTCCAGTCCCATTCTATTATTTCTTTCCAATAGTTTGAACGGGCTATCTCGAAGTAAGTTAAGTATATCGCGTTGTTGACGTGCCCGAAAGCGTCCATATCCGAAAAGCGGATGGGGATAGGGGTTTTGTATTTGTAGTTTGAAAGTTTTTCAGCCATAAAGTGTCAAAAAGTCGGTCTGTTTTTAAGATTTACCGTCATAATGTCTGTTGAAATGCACTTTTTAGGCATTGGTACAACAGTTGAATAATCACTCACGAAGTTAACAAAAGAAAAACTTTGGAGGATATAAAAATGACTTTAGTAAAATTTAACAACGGACAAAAAGCTTACGGTGTAAATCCATTTTTTAACGATGTATTTGATACCATATTACACGGCGACAAATTAGTAACCCGTGTACCTGCAGTTAACATTGCAGAAACTGAAAACGAATTCCACATTGAACTGGCTGTGCCCGGTTTAAAGAAAGAAGATTTTAAGATCAGCCTTGAAAAAAACATTTTAAGCGTATCTGCTGAAAAGAAAGCTGAAAATGTTGAAGAAGGTGTAAAGATCACCAAAAGAGAATATAACTATACTTCATTCGTAAGGTCATTCACTTTACCTGAAACTGTAGACCATTCAAAAATCGATGCCGAATATGTTGATGGTATCCTGAAATTGAATGTAGCAAAAAGAGAAGACGCTAAGATCCAAACCAGAGAAATAGCTGTTAAATAATATTAAAGATTGTTTTCATAATAGGTGGTTTAGTTTGATAGAAGGCCGTTCCGAGAGGGGCGGTCTTTTTTTATGTCGGATGTCGGATGTTCGATTTCGGATTTGTTAAGTGCGCAAGCATAAATTCGAAATTGAACATCCGAAATCCGAAATTCAACTAATTCCTCATATTAATATATTGCAGCGGTTGCCCAAAATCCCCACTTCTGCACAAACTTATTACCGCCTGCAGGTCATCTATCTTTTTAGCCTGTACGCGTACCTGGTCGTCCATAATACTGGCTTGTACTTTTAGGCCGCTATCTTTTATTTTTTTGACTATTTTTTTTGCTGCTTCCTGCTCAATGCCTTCCTTCACTTTAATTTCCTTGCGTATCATATTGCCCGATGCCGCCTGCTGAACTTTATCCAGGTCGAGCGCTTTAGGGTCGAGCTGCTGCTTAACCATGCGGCTAATGATGGAATCTTGTATGGCCTTTAACCGCATATCGTTTTCGGTAACAATGGTAATGATGTTGGTTTTTTTATCCAACTCCACGGTACTTTTTGAATCGTGGAAATCATAGCGGTTTAGTATCTCTTTTTTGGCGGTATTTATAGCATTATCAAGCGTTTGCCCGTCTATCTTGCTTACAATATCAAATGATGGCATAATGGTGGTTTTTAAATTTTCTGAATCAGAATTTTCAGAATTTTAAAATTAGCAAAATGATTTGTATTCTGTTAAATCTTTAATTCCACAAATTCGGGTTCTGACAGTTAGCGTTAGGAACACAGTGGATACCAGCTTGAGTTTGAGGTTTGCAGGCGTACTTAAATAAGTTCTTAACTTCATTTCTCCCAAAAAAAGCCTAAATTAATGTCTGCCAACCGTCACACAATTAACGTTAAAAAACACTTAATATAGCAAGGAGTTAATATTAAGTTAACAAATAAATAAGCAGCTTTGTAAAATCGGGCTGTAATGGCCGGTATATATATGGATATTAAGCACATACCTCTGATTAATCGCGAAATAAGCTGGTTATATTTTAACGACCGCGTATTGCAGGAAGCTGCCGACCCCACAGTACCTTTAATAGAACGCATAAAATTCCTGGCCATATTTTCATCAAACCTCGATGAATTTTACCGCGTACGTGTGGCAACGCTTAGCCGCCTGTCAAACTTAAACGAGAAGGCAAAAGAGATATTGGGTTATAACCCTAAAAAGATACTTAACCAAATAAAAACCATTGTAGTAAGGCAGGAACGCAAGTTCAACAACCTGTACGAGAATATCATTATTAAACAGCTTGCCGAGGAAAAAATATTTATTCTGAATGATACCCAGCTGAATGTAGCGCGCGGCGAATTCGTTAAAAAATATTTCCGCGAAAAAATGCTGGCCCAACTGGTGCCCATTATGCTTGATGAGAGCCTGCCACTCCCTGAATTGAGAGATCGTGCCATTTATTTTTATGTGAAACTAACGCGTGGTAAAAAAACAAGGTTCGCGCTGATAGAGATACCTAATAATATCTCGAGGTTTGTGGTGCTACCTGAAACAAACAACCTGAAGTTCATTATTTTAATGGACGACATCATCAGGTATAGTCTTGAAGATATCTTTTTTATTTTCGAACATGATTCCATCGAAGCCTATTCTATACAGCTCACCCGTGACGCGGAGCTTGACCTGGATAAGGAGGTAAGCGGCAAGTTTATTGATGCACTGGCCAAGAGCCTGCAAAAAAGGCGCAAAGGCAAGCCGATGCGTTTGCTGTATGATACCGAAATGCCACTGGATATGCTCAAAAACCTGGTGAGCAAAATGGGCCTGCATGGAGAGAGCCTTATCCCCGGTAACCGCTACCATAAATTTAAGGATTTTATAGCGTTCCCCAACGTTGGCCGCGCCGAGCTGGAATACGCCAAATATCTGCCATTACCTGTCGATAACCTTTCTTTTGGTAAAAGCCTGATGGGGATGATAGCAAAAAAGGATTTCCTGATCAGCACACCATACCAGTCGTACGATTATGTGATACACTTTTTGCGCGAAGCAGCCATCGACCCAAAAGTAACTGAAATAAGTATTACTGTTTATCGCCTTGCCTCAGAGTCACGTATTATCCACGCGCTTATCAATGCTGCTAAAAACGGTAAAAAAGTAAATTGTTTGGTTGAGTTACGTGCCAGATTTGATGAATCGAACAACATTACCTGGAGCCAGAAACTGGAGGAAGAAGGGGTAAATGTACTGTAT
>Ga0105237_10000268_pt1 | contig 73290 bp, 131 predicted proteins | sample KBSC24metaG_FD_81520 | JGI IMG/M metagenome (GOLD analysis project Ga0105237, IMG submission 81520) | Corn rhizosphere microbial communities from Kellogg Biological Station, Michigan, USA - KBS C2-4 metaG | ecosystem: Host-associated > Plants > Roots > Rhizosphere > Soil | place: Michigan, USA... | reverse complement strand
TCCTGCGCAGGCGTGAGATGCTTGATTGTCGCATCCGTCGGTTGCGTGGACGGCGCCGCTGCCGGCGTCCCTGTCGACGCAGCCTGCGCCGCGAAGAATGCCTTCCACGCCAAGTACCCCGGCGTGCCCGGCAGATGCCAGTCTTTTCCGTCATTGAACGGCGTGCCATCCACGAACGGGCTCGGCGCGGTCGGCGGATTGATCGCAGGCGCGGCGGCCGGCGGCCCTGCGGGCGGAAGTTGAGGATTGTTTGCCATTTTCGCGAGAAGGGCTTCTTTGTCGTTCATTTTGAATAGGCTCCTGATTTTGTCATTCGCTGAAAGGTTGCATCGTTCAATATGGGGGCATCCCCCGAAAGCTTGGCAGGCGGCGGCGTTCGGCTCGAGGGAGAGAGCGTGCGGCGGCAACACGCGATCTTCTCGAGAGATTGCCGCAAGGTCTTTCGCCGAAGCTTGCGCACAAATGGAGGCCATCTCCTTCGCTGCGTTATAGGTCCGTTCGAGGACTGGTTCGCATTCGCCGCGTGTGATGACCGGCCGACGGCCGTTCGGCATCCATGCCACGTTTCCTTCATCGTCACGTTCCCACGTGCCGTCGAGCACCGGCGTCGCCTTCGGGCTCCCGCTCGTACGGAGGTAATTCCAGTGCAGCTCCACCGAAGGGGCCTCGAACCGGTGCATGTGCTCGGCCGCATAGAGGATGGCCTGCGTGTCGTTCCGAAGATCATCGGCGCTCTTGCCCCATTTCGAAGGATCGGTCGAAGTCTTGTGATCGCCCACGAAGCCGGAAATCCATGTTCCGTTGGATCGATGAATCTCCGGCCCGCGCTCGAAATCCTTGAACCCGCGGAAGCGAAAGCCGAACAGTTCGATGAGGAACGGCCGCTCTACGTCACACGACTTCGGCGAGGGGAGCAGGTGCAGAGAAGACATTGCTATCAACCCCGCGCGTGTCGACATGTCGAGCATCTTCCCTTCGCGGAGCCAACCTTCGAGCTGCGCGTGCACCTCTGTGCCGAGCTGTGCGGAAGCGTGCGGCTCAGATTCGATGCCGTCGAGGTACCGCCAAGCCCACTTGCGCTTGCAGAGGCGGAACGTGTCGACCTGCGTCGCCGAAAAGATAGGCGACCCGTCGGGGGCGAGTTCATCAAGTTGCCCGCGCGATTGCTGATCGAGCGGAGCGTCGGTAAGAACGATAGAGGAGGTCATCGATCGTACTCGTACGAATTCTTGATCGTTGGCTTGAGCTTCCGAAGGAGCGGGTACAGGTTGATCGAAAGGGCCGAATCCCCGTGTGACCATCGCGCCGCGAGCTTCGCGACCGCCACAAGATCGAGAATAAAAGCCTTGAAGTCCTCTTCTTCGCCGTCGAAGCCAGCGGCCTCTTCAAGCTCCGCCCGCCCGATGACTGAATCCCATTCGTGGACGACGCCGCGCCGCTCGGCGTCTGCCTTCCGTTCACGAGCCCATTGAAGACGTGCCGAGGTCTTCATCGGTCCCTCGGCGCTTCGACGAACTCCGGCTCGCCTTGGATGCTCGGTGAGACGCGATACCAGCCGTAGCCTTTCGTCCGGTAGTCGAGCGTCCAGATCGAGCCGTCCTCGGACAGCGCGTAGACGTTGTAGTTACTCTCTTGCTGACCTACGGCGATCGACTTGAACTTCATTTCGGCTTCCTTCTGTACGTCCGTCGAAGAACGGCGATCGTTTTGCAGCAATTGCCGTTCGGGTACCTGATGAATTCGTGTCGCAGCCGATTGACCACGAGTAGCTCGCAATGCCCGTTCTCGCTCAACTGATTGTCACGAACGGTTACAACCTCGCCTCGACGCGGAGGGTAGCCCAGCCACGGGAATATTTCGCCGTCGGGCATCTCGATCAAGCAGATGCTTACGTCGCTCACCCCCGCACCGTCACGATCTCTTTGTCGACGAACTTGATGCCCGGAATAGCCTCAAGCCCGCCGGCATCGAGGTGCGCCTGAATCTTCTTCGGGTCGGGCGAGCAGAACTGACGCGGCACTTCGTCTGCGTTCACGATTTCCCACCGCTGCTCCGTGCGGACCGAGATCCCTTTCGAGAGCTCGGTCGTGGCGGGAATGACGATGTCTGCGCCTTGGGAGACTGCCTGCATCGCCTCGATTTGTTTCGCCGCCGTCTCCCGTGCATGCCGCGCGATCTCCGTTTTCAAGTGCTGCTCGGCCTTCGAGAGCATCTCGAGCGGCGGCGAAAAATACGCGAGCACGTTCCGGTGGGCGTTCCAGAGCGGCGACGCGATGCTCTTCTTCGCCTCGTCGATTCGTTTCCAGTTCGCCTTCACGAGCTTCACGAGCTCTTCGGCGTCGGCGAGGCTCGCGGGATCGGTGACATGTTTCGTCTGCGCGAAGGCCAGCACCTTCTCGGCGAAGACTTTCTCGGCGGATGCGGTTTCCTTCACCGCGGCGACGTTCGCGCCGGTGCCGAAGGCTTTTTCGATTTCGGAAGCCATCAGTCGTCCCTCTGGCAAACGCCGCTACAATCCTCGTCGCCGCAATGAAAGCAGAACTCTTTCCCCACAAGATGAATGACGTCCGGTCGGTCCATCCAGTGCAGCGCTAAAAACTGTTCCGTGATCTGCTTAGCGAGTGTTGCCTTCTCTTCTTCGGATTTTTTCGGATTGTCGAATTGGCTCATCGTTGGAACCTGAACCTACGCCTCAGGTTTCGACCAGTCAAGCACTTTTGCTTGCGGTCGCTACCTGCTTCCGCTACCTCTTACCTTCATGGTAATGAACGAAGGTGCGGTCTCGCTCGCAGGTGCGATGGGCCGAAGAGGATGGTCGCAAAAGGACGTCGAGACCTTGCTCGGCATCACTTCAGGGGCGGGCTACGTCTCCCTCCTCCTCCACGGCCGACGAAAGCCGAGCCGCGAACTCGCCTACCGCATGGAGAAAGAGCTCGGCATCGCTATGTCTTCGTGGGACACGCCGTCCGATGCGAAACCGCCGAAGAAGACGTGGGGGACGGTGGTATGACCATCTACTTCATCCAGGCGTCGATCTCGAAGCATATCAAGATCGGGTTCACTGATGGTCGTCCACACGATCGGCTGGATTGTCTTCAAACAGGCAACCACGAACGTCTGGAGCTGATTGCAACTATTCAAGGTGATGAGACGCTAGAACGTCAGCTTCATCAGCAGTTCAAGGCTTTGCGCGGCGTGGGTGAATGGTTTGCTTTCGAAGAGCCTCTCATATCTTTCATCGATAGAGGCTGTCGCATCGACGTTCCTACGAAGTATCGGGATACGACGGTTCCCGCCTATTGGGCACGATCCGAGATCGCCAGAGCCTGGCTGGAAAGCACCGGTTGGGTGGTCAGAACAAGACGCGCCACACGAAACGGTGTCGACATTCCGGCGCCTCAGTACAGCCTTTTCTACTACGACCTTCACGACGTGTCCTGTGAGACAGATGTCCGCATTGACGTCATCGTCGAAGAGATTCGTCGATTCGCGAAAGATGAAAAAGCAGCCGGAAGTGGCCGACAACAACCCGTTGACGTGACCGACCACGAAGCGTAGAAAAGACTCGACCGGCCACACCACCACGCGGGGCCGGTCGACAGGAGTCCCCGTGAACATAGCGGCACACGTGTCTGTGAGCAAGCCCCTTCTTGCGCCGAGGTTCCCTTGAGTACCAGCGTCAACGATCTGGGCGAGTTCGCGATCTCCCTTTTCAAGCATGCAAAGGACTACCCGACACCTGACCACTTCACGTGGGCCAAATTCAAAGAGCTGATCAACCGGTCTAAGGTAGAGACTCCACATCCGGGTAGACATCTCCCCGAAAAAGAGTTCGCCGCAGCAAAACTACTTCTTCCCATGTTCTCTGCCGCCCGCTTCGATGGCCGCGGAAAAAGTAAGAAAAACGTCATCGAAGTAAGCCAGCTTGTCATCGATCTAGACGATATACCGGCAGAAAAAGGAGTTCAAATTTGGGAACTACCCCAGCACAAGATCATCTACGAAACGCCTTCGCCGGCAAAAGAAGGCTGTGTTCGATGGCGTGTCATTTTCCCGCTCACGCGACCTGTCTCCGCCGAAGATTGGGAACCTTGGTGGCGATCGACACTCCGTGATCTGAACATACAGGCCGATCCAAAATGTTCCGATCCGTCTCGCGCCTACTTTCTTCCGAGCGGAGGTGCGAACGTTTGGGAAATCGTCGGCAACGTTCTCAACCCTGACGAGATCGGCGCAAAGCGCATCATCAAGACCGGCGAAAGAAACGACAAACTCTTTCGAGTGGCCTGTTCCGCACGTCAGCGAGGTCTCGACATCCGGACGATGATCGCAGCCGAGAACATGCGTTGCTCGGAACCGCTCGACGACGAAGAACTCGAGAGAATCGCGCAGAGCGCCGAACGCTACAAAGAAGGCTCGATGCTCGACGACATCGGTAACGGTGCTCGTTTTGCTTCGCAGCACTCAGAGACGGTGCGCTTCTCTCGTGGGCTAGGTTGGCTCACATGGGCTGAGACGCACTGGAAAAGCGACGAATGTCTTTTGGTCCAGGAACTCGCCAAAGAGACCGCCCGTTCCTTTTTTCTCGACGCGGCTGCGGCCGAATCCGAAGCACGCCGGGCAGCGATCACGAAGCACGCGAAGGAAAGCGCAGCTAGGTCTCGCGTTGAATCAATGCTCGCGTTCGCGCGAAGCGTGCCGACGATCATGATCGCTCCGAGCCGTCTCGACGCCGACCCCTGGCTTCTTAATGTCCGGAACGGATCGATCGATTTGAAGACCGGCGTTCTTCGTGCGCATCGGCGGGACGATGCTTGCTCGAAGGTCGCCGGCTGCGAACTAGGTAGCGGAGAGCCTACCCTTTGGTTGTCGTTCCTCGAACGCGTCATGCCAGATCCCGAAGAGCGTGAGTTTCTTCGACGGTGGGCTGGCTACTCTCTCACCGGCATCGTTTCAGAAGAAGCGCTTTCATTCCTCCACGGTAACGGTGCGAACGGGAAGTCGACATTTCTGCTCACGATGCAAGCCATCCTCGGCGACTACTTCGTGAAGGCCGGCATGGGTCTTCTCGACCTCCGGAAGCACCAGGAACATTCCGCCGAGCTCATGCCCTTTCGCGGAGCTCGTTTCGTCTGGACCAGCGAGACAGACAAAGGCGCCGTTTGGAACGAGGCTCGCGTGAAAGATCTTTCATCGAAGGATCCCATCACGGCGCGGTTCATGCGCGAGAATCCGGTCACTTGGAAGCCCACGCACAAGCTCTGGGTCGCAGGCAACCACAAACCGAAGATCCAGGGAACGGACCTCGGCATCTGGCGGCGCATTCGCCTTATCCCGTTCTTGGAAACGATCTCCGACGCTGAGAAGATCTCGAACTTCGAAGAACTCCTTCGAGTCGAGCACCCTCGCATCCTTCGCTGGATGGTCGACGGATGTCTCGCATGGCAACGCCTCGGCCTGACCCCTCCCAAAATAGTTCTCGAAGCGACGTCAACGTATCGCGCCGAAGAGGACGTCATCGGACGGTTCCTAGCTGATGAATGCAATACCGGTACCGGTCGCGTAGAGGCCTCCCGGCTGTACCTGCGCTACCAGACATGGATCTCTCAAGCAGGTGAACGCCCGATGAGTCAAACGGCATTCGGCAAAGAACTCAGCTCCAGAGGCTTCGAGAAGCGAAAGACTGATGGGAAGATCAGCTATTTCGGCCTCGAACTCCTTGGGAGTCAGGGAGGGTTGCGATCCGTGAATTGAGTTTTTGGCCGAAAGGGATAGTTAGGGAGGGTTCGTAGGTTTATCGACGCAATGGACGAAAAGCGACCCATATGTGCAGTAAATCCTATAGGCCGATCATACGGAAGACTATCCCTGACTATCCCTGCCTCCCTGTGCAATGCGTCATTCAGGTGTTCGGTGGCGCGTCAAAAAACGGCTCATGTTCAGTAATCCGTCCCATGTTCGCATCGACATGGCGGAGCATGCCCCTTCACCCGCACGCAAGGGCACACTGTCTCCCCCGCGTCGTCATGACAGGGAACCTTTCCCGCTCCGATCCCCGGGTTCGGCCGGCTCCCGCAAAGGAACGGGCGCAGGGCTCTCAGAAGCTCCCGTCCTTGGCCTTCATCGAACGGCGATCCGGTGTTCCCGTATGCGAGCAGGACCACACCTGCCGCCTCTACGAGCCTCCCCAAGCGCTCCGCTCGGGTCGTGAACCGGACGACCCGCCCGCCCACCTCCCTGGCCAGCCGACGGGTCTCCTCGAGCGAGAGACGGTGACCGGGAAGGGGCGGAGTCGAGCGCCAGTGCGGCGTGGTCTCGTGGTAGTAGAGATACGGTCCTTTTTGGAAGGCGCCGAAGGCCGGCTTACGGATCGCGTAGGTACTCATCGCGGTCTCCTGAATCTAGAGGTCGTACCTCGCCAGCTGCGTACCTCACGAACGATTCTTCGTAGTTGAACGAAGTGAGACGGATGTGGCACTTGGCAGCGAAGGGAACTCTCGAGAAGTTGCCGGATGAGCGATCGGTCAGCCGGTGTGAGCCTGGTCATGTGCACACCCGAAGCGCGAGGCGGCCGGTCTCACTAATCTCCCAGACGTCGTAGACGGTTTCGTACTCGTCGTCGGCTTCGACTTCCTCGCGGTAGCTCAGGAGCCCGCGCTCCGTGAGCTGCTCTCGGATCGGCACGTCCTCGTCGCCGATTTCGATCGCATCTTCGCCGGGCCTGGCGAGCTGTCGAAGCACCTCGCGCTCCTCTCGCGTGAGGCCTCTCACAAGTCCTCCAGGAGGTTGACGATCTGGTCGCGGATGGCTTCGACCGCCGAGCGGTGGCCGATGGCGAGAAGGAGCGCGGCGGGGAGTCGAACATTGTGTGTGACGCTGTCATCGCCTTTGTAAGTGACGATCGCCTCGCCGCTCCAGTCGGCGTTGTGATGAACGGTGGCCGTCCTGCCTTCATACTTGAATCGACTCGTGTGCATCAGCTACTCCCATCCCATTCGAGCGCTTCGTTGATGCGCTTCGCGTGTGATTCGGCCTCGGATTGTGTTGTCCACGTAGCCACCCATTCGTCGTTGACCATGACCTGGTATTCGGTAATGGGACCGCCAGCGCGTTCGCTGTACTCGGCGACGGTGGCGGCGCGTGGCTGGTCAACAGACATTCGGTCTCGGGTCGTGTCGAGCCGCATCAGTACCTCCTATCCGGCGACATGAGGTAACGGATGGCGCCGCGCAGCCATCGGATCGGGTGACGGAGAAAGTCGCGCAGTTCGCGCTCGTCGGGGGTCATCGCGTGCCTCCCGCCGGATTGGCTTTGGTCAAGTCGAGCACTCCCCAAACGCGTATCGAATGTCCGCAGCTTTCGATGCGTCCGGATCCTTCGATGATGAGGTTCCGACATTCGATAGGTCCGCTCGGATTGAACACCTCGCCGTCGTGGATGACGATGTCTAGGTATCGGCGCAATACGCGCCGTTGTCTCCGAAGAAGCCTTCGACGCCACCTCACGGACAACCATCCTTGGTCACAGCGGACAATTTAACGAGCGCCGCCACGAGCGCTTCGTCTTCTTCGACGGATTTGAATGCTTCTAACAGACCTCCACTTCGCATTCCAAGGTTCGCCGCCGTAGCAAGGCTTTTAGCCTCCGTCACCGTGAACGAGATCGTGATCTTTCTGTCGTCATTCATTTCAACGCCTCCCGCACAGCTTTCGCCACACCCGGCCAGGCTTTCAACAAGGCCGGCGTTCCTTCCCCAACCACCACGCGCATCAGGCGCCAAGCGAGTTCTTCGGGACTCTCCGGGTCGACTTCGTCGTCCTTCGTAGGGGCCAGGGCTTCGCAGATCTTGCGGATCTTCGCGCGACCGAGGGGACCTCGAGCGTCGGATTCGGTTTCGCTCTTCGCCGCCGCGGGGCGCTTCTTGCCTTTTTTCGTGTCGCGGACAGCCTCGACGATGCGGCCCTTCTTCCGACCGCCGTCCGACTCGACGACTTCTTTGATTGCCGCCATTGCCTCCGTTTGTTTCGCTGGCTCTTCGATCTTGCCGAGCTCGACGAGGGCCTGGAAGCTCAACTCTCCGCTTTTGCACTTCTCGATCGCATCGTGAGGCGCACGCATGGCGTGCTTCCAAAGCTCGATCGTCGCCACGCTCTTGCCATGCTTCGACGCGATTTGCTCGTCGTCGTAGCCTCGAGCACGCATCGCCTCGGCCTTCATGGCGCGTTCGATGGTCGACTCGTCGAGACGGTGCGAGTGACGGATGACCATCGCGTCCTCGGGCTTGACGCCGCGAACGTGAAGGCACGGGAGACGAATCAGGCTGTCCTTGTCGTTGCCTGCCCGCTTCAGGCGCCGGTTCGCCTCTTCGACGGCGGCATGTCGACGCCGACCGTCGGCGAGGAAGAGCTTTGCGCCCCTTCGCACGATGGCGATCGGCTCCTGGACGCCGTGCTCAAGGATAGAATCCACGAGGCCGGGATCGGCTGGTAGAAGGACCCGAGGGTCGAAAAGAGGATCGCGCGGGTCCGTGATGCGCTCGATCTCTTCGGGGAAATACCAGTAGTAGCTCGATTTGTTTTCGTCTTTGGTGCTCATGCGTTCCTCCGGCCTTCTCTCTTGAGAAGGCACTGCATGCGATCGGTTACTTATGCGCAATATCTCGGAAACTTGATGCGATCGGTCGCCAGCACGGCACGCGCGACGGCCTCTGAATCGAACGTGAGATTCTTCGCGATGATTCGCAAGGCTTCGTCACGAAGCGCACGCTCTGCGCTTGTAGCAGCTTCGTAGTCTTTTTTCTCCACGAGAAGGCGCAGCTCTTTGACTCGGCGGCGAATCTTGCGGAGCTGCTCGGCAATGGGCGGTCGTTCTTCGATGTTAGGCATAGGAGTTACTTTTCGTTCAGAACTGTACCAGGTTGCAACACACCGTCCGTGATGACGGCGCTGATCGAACTGCCCCGACGAATCGTGCCGAGCCATTGTTCGTACGTACACGTCATGTCCGCGAATGCGGACGCGTTGTTGTCGGCCAACCAATGCGCAAGTTCCTCAGCCGTGGCGAAGATCGGCGAGATGGGCGTGCCTTCGGTCGTCGTTTCGTACATCATGAAGTGCGTGCGCTCTTCGGGCTTCCACTCGGGCATGTAGTCGTACGGACTCGGACGTCGGCCGTAGTACTCGCTGAACGATGTGATTTCGCCGTCGTACTTGACCCACTCGTTGTCACGCGTGTAACTGGCCACGAGACCTTCGTCCCATTTGGCCTTGTTGAGGTTCCATTCCTCAAGTTCTTTTCGAAACTTGGAGCCATCGAAGAGCGGACGGTAACCGCGCCGGTCCGTAGGATGCTCCCAGTCTGCCGGAACCATTCTTACTTCGCGTCCCATTATCCGTTTCCTTTCCTGGGCTCCGTCGAGCCCGAAACCGCCGCACCGAGCTCGCGGGCGAAGCGGAACATATCCGCGAGCAGATCGTCACGTTCGCGTCGAGCGGCGTCCCGCTCGGCGAGCGCCTTGTCGAGATCCGCTTGGAGGCGGACGAGGATGGGTGATGTTTTCATCTTACGAGGATCTCCACTTGTTCGAGAATTCCGGGTTCGGCCATCCAACGGACGTGCATAACCTCGTACATCTGGCCGAGCAGGGAGACGGTTTCGCCTTTTCGGGGCACCGCGGCGGACGTGACCTTCATCACGGTTTTGTCGTCGAGATCGTAGAAAGTGAGTTTCATGCGGTTCTGGCCTCGATCTGATCGCACATCCACCCGCCTGCGCTCGCCGACGCATAGATCTCGACAGCCTTACCGCTTGTGTCGGCGAGACGATGCGCCATCTCACGCACGAGGCGGCGGAATTTGTCTCCGTCCGGACCCGCATCTTGCCAGGTCTTCGTGTCTGTGCGGCCCAACGTGATGACCCGTTTTGACTTGTTGAGTTTCATCGTCCCATCGCCATGGCGAGATAGTTGAGTGCCTGCCGGAAGTGCTCCTCGGCGAGGAGGGAGCTGAACTGGTACTCCGGTTCGTGATGGGCGATCTCCTCGATGTGATTCGAGAGATCCTCGATCGTCGCAATGCACGCCTCGGGGCTTTTGATGTCTTCGCGTGAGATGTTCATGTGGTTTTCCTCATTTTGGCACGGTAGTTTTCGAGACGAGCGTGGGTGACCTCGACAACGTGATCATAGCTATCGGCGGCCGGCCGATCCTCGTTGCCTTCCGACCACACAATGAGAGAGTGCTCCGCTCGAATCGTCGAGCCTCTCCCAAGGAATGCTACGAGGCACGCGGCCTCTTCCACGTGCTTGCACGCGGCACGGTACTCCTTGCCGAGATAAACCTTCCACATAGGGCTTGCAGCCATGACTACGCCGCCTTCTCCTCAACTTCGACCGCATCGAAGACTTCGACCTTGCGGCCGGCGATCTCCCGAACGCGGCACGTCGCCGCCACTTCGTACGCCGCGTAGTACACGGCCTCGAGCTCGATAGGGATCTTCATGATCTCGGCGAGCTTCACGCCGCGGGCCATCTCTCCCCACGAAGCGCAGCCAAGCGCCGCCTCGTGGCCATTATCGGCGAGGATCATATCGGCGTCCTCGATGCCGTCCCTCGTTCCTTGTTTCATTGCGCGTGCTCGAGTCATGGTCTTTTTCATTGTGAGACTCCTTCAACACCGCGAGGCCCAACCCGCGAGGGTATGGGCCGGGAGCGGCGGATGTTGGGCTAGACGTCACACCCTGTAATATCAGTGAGAGGCTCACGTTCCTCGGTGTGTTGGTAAAACGGCACGTAACCGGGAATTCGGACGCCGGCCAACTTGCACGTCTTCGGGTCGCAATGGTCGTGCCCGAAGCACTTGCACTTTCGATTCGCATGCGCTCGCGTGCCGTTGTGCTTTCGGGCCGCATACTCCTGTGAGCCGGAATGGCCGCAACCCCAGGTGTATTCTCGACCGCAGACGTCGCAGTGACCTTTGCCGGAACCGTTTGGCTTGTCGCTCATTGAGCTACCCTCTCGCCTTAGCCGATGAAAAACTCTTCGGGCTCGCCGTTCATCGTCACGCCGTCTCGGTGCGTGAGCCCGATGCAGGACCCATTTGAGCATCGGATGAGCCACTGTCCGACGCTGTCCTTGAGGACTTCGTAAGAGCGATTGCTCCAGAACACTTTCTTGCCGGCTTCGACGGCCGCCTTGATCTCAATTAGCGTCATAGCCTTACCCTTTCGCTTAGATGCGCGCGGAGTGGCCCGTGCGGACCTTAGAGGACGACCACCTCAGCACAGCCGGCGAACGAGGTTTGCCTGCCGGTGTCGTCGACGACGTGGTAGACGCCGCTTAGCGCACCGTCTCGTCGTTCGTACGTGAAGCAGCCATTGGACATGCTTAGGAAGCCGCGCGCTGCGGCGCTTCTGCCTATTCTTCTTCCGAAGAATCTTCTTCGTTTTCATCGGAGATCCAGGTCAAAGGCCCGTGGATCTCTACGTCGTAAGATTCATCACTCACGAGGTAGTCAAGGGTTGCGGTTTCGTATCCCTGGGAATCGCTGGCGTTCATGTCCCTACCACGCGGCACACTAGTAACCTCTGACAGCGTTTTCACGAAACGATCCCGAGGTCGAACATCGACGTGTGGCGACTTTTGCCAGCAAGGATCACGTGCAGGTGTATTCTCGACCGCAGACGTCGCAGTGGCCCTTGCCGGAACCGTTTGGCTTGTCGCTCATGGCTTCATCCTGCGGCGAACGTCGCACGTTCTGTGAGAGTTGCCGCCGCAGCTTCGAATGCATTATCCAACGCTTCGAGCGCGGCTTCCTTCATGTCGGTGTCGTAGCCGGCATCCTTCAGCTCTCCGACGCAAGCTCCCAGGCTATCCACAACCTTCCAAGGCGTGCGCTTGTTCGGGCGGATTGCCGTGAGGTAGACCCAAATGCCTTCACGTTCGGCGAGTTCACGATCTTCCGCTTGGTATTTCTTCCGGAGCTTTTCAGGGAGATCCGAGTAATCGCCGATGTGTTCTTCGATGAAAGAACACTCATCGGGCTCGGCATAGAACCGCACGAGGCCTTGCTCCTCATATTCGGTAAACTGAGCGTTGACGCGGGCCGCCCGCATTGCTTCGTGCGCTGGCCAATCCTTCGCCCGTAGACGACGATACTCTCGTTCGATGTTCATCGATCTATCCTTTCGCTTAGATGCGCGCGGAGAGGCGTCTCGTCGGAGGCGCCCTACCGTGCGGACTCAAGTCACTCCGCGGCGTCGTCTTCTTCCTCGCCGGAGTTCTCACTCACGGCTTCCAGCATCTTCGACGCAATCGCCTGGCACTCGCGTACCGCGTCGAGCAACCATTCCGGAGCATCGTCCTTGACCTTTACAAACTCGGTGCCATCGGTCCGCGTGTCGCGCTCGAAACAATCGTAAAGCTTGCGAGTTTTCATGTTCCCTCAACGCCCCAAGGCCCGACCCCTTGCAGGGTACGGGCCAACGCCGGCGAGAAGGTCGATCAATCGAAGGACCACGATCCGACGCTGTTACCGTTTGCGTCTCGGATCTTCCCTTCCTCTCGTTTCGAGCCATCATCGATCGTTGCCGCAAGCTCGCGAAGGACTCGCACGACGTCGCGGCGCGTTCTCATGGCATCGTTGCCCAATTCGATCTTGATAGAGAATTGATTAGCCATTGTGGTCTCCCAACGCCCCAAGGCCCGCTCTCATGCGAGAGTCGGGCCGGTGCTGCTAGCGATGCGGGTTATCCGTCTTCTTCCATAGCTTCCAAGATCTCATTATTGAAATGTTCGGAAACGATCTCATAGATTCCGGGAATTAAGAGGAGCGAGCTTCCGGTTTGATCGTCAAGGATCTCTTCCAACTTCGCGTCAAACTCTTCTTGCGAAAACTTGGCCATGGTATAGTTTCCTAGTTTCCGACCTCTCCCTAGAGAGGTTTCGGATGGTCAACCGTTGACCACGGAAAGAGACCTTGCGAGTACCGTGCCATCCTGAAAAGCCCGCGAAAACTGGAGGTGTGAAGATCTTTCGCCAGTTTTTCGTAACCCTGGCTTCGCGGTTACCGCGAGCTCCCTTCGCGCTTCGCTCCGTTCGCGTCTCGAGGCGTCGTTTTTCGCACCTCATGAGAAAACGCTTTCGCCTCGCGGCCCCGATCGCTCGTCTCGCCAGGATCGTTTCTTGGCCCGTCTCGCCTCGCTTTGCCTTCTAGCGTCGTTTTGGGACGGCCAGGCTAGGGAGGTAGCCTTGACCGGGCGAGCGTTCCTAGGGTCGCCTCGCTTGGCACGATTAGAGCAAGGTGCCTTGGTCATGAAACGCGAAGATCCAAACCTCGCCTTTACCCTTCGGGTTCGCCTTTTCCGACGCGAGCACGACGCTCGCCTTATCGTTATCAAGGCATTCGATGATCTCGGATGGGACAGCGCGGGCCGCGTCAAGCTTTCGTGCGAAGTGTCGCACGGAGGAAAGGTTATCTTTCGGCGCGGTCAACTCTACTGCGCTGTCCACGGGGCAAGCGACGGCATCGAGGCACGAGAATTGATCATGTCTCTCGTCGCGATGAAACCGGGCGACACGGATGAGGATTACTTTTCGGATTACTCGCCCGAACAGTTGGAATGGGTGAGCAAGTACGGGGAATCACTCGGATGCGAGCGCGAGTCCCGATATTGCGACGAGAACGGCAACGTTAAGAAAGGGAAACGATGAAACGCTCTCCTCAGATTGTCTCCTTGCTCGAAGAAAGCGCGCGAAAGTACCGCGAAGCTTCGATCGTGGAGACGAGCTACGATCACCGCGACACGTTCGATCGCGCGTTCTCGCGTGTATCCGTCGAGCTGACGCACGGAACGTGGAGCACGTTTGCCTATCGCTACAGAGGCATGGGCGATCCATCATGGCGTCAACATCCGAGCCGCGAAACGGCGCGACAGTACGCGCGGGAATGGCTGTCATGAGAGCTTCACAAGAGAAGTACACGGTTCGACGCGCGAAGCTGCAAGCGGGCGCATTCGTGGGGACTGAAAGGGAGCCCGTGGTTCCTGGCACAAGCCTCGCTTACGTCTACGACTACGTAAGCAAGTCTCGAGACGGCGCGATCTATGGGATCTTCCACATCGTCTATGCCGAAAACGGCAAGAAACGATGGGAGGAATCCGAAGCATGGTTTAGGAACGGCGAATCTGTCTAAAAAAACCGCTTTCCGTCTCGCCCCGCTTGCCTATGGCATCGGGGCTTGAGGCGTTAGAGGAACCATCATGCCCAAGCGCTCGCGAAAGTTTGAATGGCACGTTTCTAAGGCCCCGCGGCAAGCCACGACGGATCGTGGCTGGTATTACGGGCCCGGCATCGAGGGCGAGTCTTTCGAATGTGGCGGGCGAGGGTGCTTCGGACATTATCTCGACTATGGCCCGTGCGGGCCGCAGTACGCGGAAAGGCATCCCGAGGGAACCGTTCATGCCGTGGCGTGTGTTCCTGGTAGCACTACGGGCCCGAAAGCGGTCAAGTGGTGCCGAACGCCGGAAGAAGCGCGACTTTTTATTGAGGCGCAAGCCATGGGATGGGAGAAAGCGTCATGAAAACCAAGCGCTACGTCGTCATCCGAAAAGATTGGAGCGGCGAAAAACCGCTCGAAGGATCCCACAAGTGGCCGATCGCATGGCGTCTCGCTGATAGGCTGAACAGGAAAGCGCGCGAAGCGTTCAAAACCGGCCGCATCATGTATGACGTGCCGGAGTTTTCGGTAAGAGAGGCACCATGAGTCACGAACATTACCGCGCGGCGCAAGCCGCTGACGATGCCTTTTCGGTGGAGCTTCGACGTGTCTACGGAAGCAATGCGGGAGATGCGCGTTACAAGTGGCGCCACGACGATCCGAAAGTCCAAGCGGCAATGCGGGCGAAGCTGGCCGCAGATAAGGCCCTTTGGAAGGCGCAATGCGAGGGATGCGGATTGCCCGTCAACGGGCCCGCGTCGGGGCAATGCGATCTCGGCGACGAGTGCAAAACGGGCGCACCGTGAGCCGGTTAGTCCAACGTCTGCGCAAGGAACATGCCGCTCGGTTCAAGCCTTGCATTCGGCACCCTGGCGCCGAACACACGGCAACAGAAACGCATCTTCAATGCCTCGAATGCTTCGAGGAAGAGCGACGCGAGCGCGAAGAAGGCCACGAATGGGAGGGCGATCCGTCATGAATCTCTGCCTATGGTGCGACGATCCAACGGGCTCCGCTGACGTCCTCTGTCCGGGATGCCGGAAGGTCAACGACCATCCGCTTTTCCACTGCCCCATCAAGGGGCACCTGCCTACGTCAGGACCGGAATGCGCCGAGTGTCACCACATTGCCCAGAATATGGCGCAACGCGAGGCTTTGAATGCGCCTATCGTATCTTCTCTGAGAGAGATCCGAGCGGCGCACGTCAGAGAGTGGGATCAACGTTGGCCCGGATGTGAATTTGGAAAGGCGCTGGTCGGAATGATGATCGATGGCGCAATCGCCGATCTGTCGGAGGAGTCATGAACATGAGCCCCGCTTCGCGCTGGTATCGCAACAAGTACGGTTTGACCGACGCTGAAGGCGTGGCGTTTGCCATGCTGCGCGACCCACAAGCCGCGGACCGTGAGCTCGACGAGTTTGGCGCGGCAAGATCGGGTTCCCGGATTGCAAGTCGCCGCTCGTTTCGCGGCAATCTCGACACGATTCGAGAAGGCGAGGTGCCGTCGCGATGACTCGCCGACTCGTCCTTCAACTTCGAGATCTCCAGGCCGAAGCAACGGGTCGCTACCCGCAGCTCATTCTACGCCTCGCGCTCACGGGCGACCGGGATGCGCTCGAAGAATGCCTTCTCGTCCTGGCAGCTCGTGAAAAGGAGCCGCGCCTCACGGTCGAAGCAGCCTTCATGCTCGTGGAGATGCAAGCGGCCTAGCATGGTATGCTCCCGGCATGGCCGGAGAGCCCGAGCACGTAGACCTTTACCCGCACGAAATCCGCGTCGAACGCGCGTGGAACACGCGTCAGACTGTCCAGCATAGCGCGGCCGAGCAAAGGGAAGCCGTTCACGAGCTCGACGAGTCGATCCGGCAGAAGGGGCTCCTTCAGCCCGTTCGTGTTCGGCGCGATCCGGACGGCGGTTATTCGCTGATCTTCGGGTTTCGGCGCGTCGAATCATGTGAGCGCGTTGCACCGAAGAAGAAGATCCGATGCTCGGTCATGCCGTCGACGGGCGACGCCGGTCAGGACGACTTGCGCGCATTGCTCGAGAACATCGCGGAGAACTCGTGCCGGAGGAATCTGTATCAGTGGGAGCTCTCCGAGGCTTTGCATCGGCTCCAACGGCGCTCCGGTTGGACGTGCGAGCAGATCAGCCCTGAGATCGGCCTCTCACCGCGATACGTAGAGAAGCTCATCCGAATCAAGGAGAAGCTCTGCTTCGACCTATGGGACGCGTGGCGCACGAATCCGGAGCGATTCGATACGAACGATCTCCTGGCCGTCCTCACGGTGCCGCATGATCAGCAGGTTCGAGCCTACAATGCGCGCCTCGCGAACAAACGCGGCGGTCGGCCGAAAGGTTCGAGGACGGCGGAGCCTGCGAACCTTCGCGACATCGAACAATGGAAGGCGCAGGTGGCCGAAAAGGCTGCGTCGGCCACTCCGAACGAACTTCTCGTCCTTCGTGGAATCCGCGCGGCCCTGGACGCGGCAGAGACGGGAGTGTTAGACCTGAAGGAGGCATTGAAGGTTCCGGATGCATCCAGGGGATGGCTCGGAGCGATGCCGAAACAACCGAAACGAGGGACGGAACAACATGAACGAGCTCGCTGATACGGCGCAAGATCCGAAGGCCGAGAAGAAGACGAAGGCGCAAGCTACCGATCCGGTAGTCCTTCCGCCGCCTCCACCCGGTGATCTGCGTCAGTTCGTCGATCTGGACGTCAAGATCGACGGCGTCTACGTGCCGCAGTTCACCCTGCCGAACAACTTCGTGCAGCTCGCGGGTTTTCGCGGGATCGTTCTGCAAGACACCAAGGCGTATGCGATCGTTCGCCTCACCTCGCCCATGCTGGCGCGCAAGCCCGAGAAGGCCGAGGGCTACATCGAGGTCAAGGTCGGCGAGAACCTTCTCGTACCACACGGCTCCGCAGGTCTTTCAGCGTTCGCGCCTCGAACGGACGTCGCAGGCGAGCATGTGTACGAAATCGTTTTTCTGCCGCTTGGTCGTACGGCCGGCGTCTGGAAGTACAAGACGCATGCTCGCAAGCTCTTGCCCGCCGAAGTCCTCGTGCAGCGGCTCGTCGGGGCATCGTCGCTCCTCTCTCCGGGGAGCTTCTTCAAGCCGACGAACATCGACGACGCGCTCAAGGCCGTCAAAGCACTGGCCGACGGGGACGTGGCGGTTCCTTGAGGAACGCGTACGAGGTGCTTCAGGTGGCCGAGTCGGTCTCTACCGAGATCGTCGAGCTCGTCTACAAGCGCCTCGTGTTCAACGAGCACCCCGATAGAGCGAAGGACAAGCCGAAGGCCGAGGCTCGCTTGAAGGACATCAACTGGGCCTTCGGCGTGATCTCGGACCCGGAGAAGCGGGCGGCGCACGATCGGAAGCTTTCGGCATCCCGGTCTGCGCCAGCGGCTGCGCTTGTTCCGAAGAAGCGCCGAAAGAAGAAGGCCGTCGAGGCTGCGCCGGTGCAGGTGCAGTACATCTACGTGCAGATGCCGGTCGATCGGCCGCCGAGCCGCGTTCCGTTCGCGGGAAGGACGCGCTACGAGTCGACGGTCAGCATTCATCACCCGTCTGAGCGGGATGATGACGATTCCGGAATCTCTGTCTCTATCCATCGATAGGGGGGCTTGCCAAGGGGAACAGGGGCTGGTAGCTCTTAGTCTGCCCCGCCGATTGGCGAACAACGACCACGGGTCATTGAGGAAAAATGGCAGATTCGATCTTGCAAGGACGCAGCCTCTCCGTTCGCGATCAGGAGCACCTGCTTCGCGAGAACAACAGTCTCGTGGCCCGCGCCAAGAAAGCGGCCCTCGAGCACAAGGTTCAACTCGACCAGATCAAGGAGACCGCAGCGGCCATCGTGACCGGCGGACTCTTCGGCTACGTCGAGGGAAAGTACCCGGCCCGAGCGCAAGCCGCGAACGTGCCGATCTCCGCATGGGGCGGCGCCGCGCTCATCGCGTACGCTGTCTCGGGGTACGCCGGTGACATGGCCGACCTCGTTCTCGCCGCTGGCGAGGGCGCCGCGTCGTACGCCGCTGGCATGGCCGCGTACAAGCGTGGTCAGAAGTCGGCAGCCGCTGCCTGAAAAGCTCCGCTGACGGCTGAGGCTTCTCCTCGCGGATGAGGCCCGAAGTCAGCAAGTGAACTTGTCGCCGACCGGTGTCGGCGGCAGGTCCGGGGGAAACGGACAAAAACAGTTCACCTTGTCAGAAGGCAGAGTTCTCGTGAAATTCAACCCCTATCTCCCCGTTGGAGATCGTCGAATTGCTCCCGCTCCGCGTTTCGCTGGATCTGCGCCGCAGGCGCAGGATCCCCGCTTCGGAGGAGATGGGTTTTGGAACAACTGCGGGTTCGGTCCTCCGGCCTCGATTCCGCAGTACAGCATGTCGTGCGCGCCGCTGAACCTCGCCGACATCAACAACCCCGCCACGCCGACGGGCGCCGCGTACGCGTACGCGATGCTCCTCCGCGATCTCAAGGATCTGCCGCCGCGCATCCAGCAACAGTTCCTCGACGGGCGAACCGTTCAGGAGATGGATCGTGGGCAGCTGATCCCGGTCGGCATCGGCACCGGTTGTCGCTTGGTCCCCCCGGGTCTCCAGGCCACGATCAAGATGGAGATCGACACCGACATGATGCTCTGGTCGATCGTCATTCCGGAAGGCACCTGCGACGTCTTTGACGTCGTCGAGATCCGCGTCGGTCGCGAGTGCCTGCTCGGCGGCACGGGAGACATCCCGGGCTGCATGTTCCGCGAGGATGCGGTCGGCGGCCAAGGCATCCGAACGCACATGCTTCGCCCCGGTCAGAAGCTGAAGATCACGGTGAAGAACACCCTCCCGTCGGCGCTCGTCAATGGCGTCGAGACCAACGCCCGCGCGTTCAAGGCCGGCGCGTGGTTCAAGGAAGGGCCGGAAGAGTTCCGCCGCTTCAGCCCCTGCGTCTGAGGAAACATGCCGGAACGGCGCACAGGTCGCCTCGCAAAGAACAGGTAGCCTGTGCGCCATTTCAGCTCGGTTTTTCCGATCACGTTCGAAGTTCCGGGACACTTGGATGAGCGCGGAGTCCCTTACGGGGAAGCGGTCGACATCATCCGGCAGTTCGCCTTCGAGCTGACGAATTACGAAAAGCCGGCTGGGCAACATTGGGGTGTGGCGACAGACTTCGGGAGCAACGAGGCTTCCGATCAGCCTGAGATCGTCGCCATGCGCGTGCTCGTTCCAAAGAACAGCCCGCCGGCATGGTCGAACGGGCCGCCCGTCGTCTTCTACGACGCCCTCGAAGCGCTCGTCGCGGTCAATATCTGGTGCATCCGCGCGAGGATGCATGGGCTCATCGGTTCCGCCGGGAAGAGCGCGTACCCGAGCGTCTACGAATCGGTTTGCTACAAGCCGAAGGTGAAGGGCACCGAGGAGCTATGGGATTCGATCGAGGCGCTCCACCAGCGCGGCCACGGCGTTTGCGAAGATCTCGCCTGCGCTCGAGTCGCTGAACGACGCATCGTAGGTGATCCTTGTCGGCCGAATTTGATCTCCCAGCGCATGCCCGATGGGATATTGTATCACGTGACGGTGCAGAACCCGGACGGCTCGAACGAGGATCCATCGGGCGAGCTTGGTATGAATCTGGGCAAAGCGAACGATTTGACGGCGCCTCGATGCAGGCTGCTTCTTGCGAAGAAGGCATAGAACGATGGCGAAGGGAATCGGACTTGTTGGATGGCTGGTAGCGGGCGGCGTCGCTGCGCTCGGCATCGCAGCCCTCACGTCGCATCCCTCGCAGACGGAGGGCAAGCCTCCGCCCTGGTGGCCCGCCGGCCTTCCCTTCGCGACCAAGCCGGCGAACTGGCCCGCGAACGCAGCCTGGCCGCCGAGCCCCGATTCGCCTCCTCCTCCCAATTGGAATCCAACCGCACCCGCGCAGGCATAGGTCATGGCAAAAAAGTCTTCCGCAGGTTTGCTCGTTGGTCTCGTGGCGCTCGCCGGAGGCGCCTTCCTTTTGAGCGGGACGGCCAAGGCCGAGACGGTGCCGAAGCCTGCTCCGAAGCCAAGCGGAACACCAGCGCCTGCTCCGACCCCGACTCCGGTTGTCCCCCCGATGCCTCCCGCGTCTCCTCTCCGACCGGACGGAACGTGCGCTTTTGATCCGGGTGTGCCTGCACCGTTGCAGGCCCAGGTGAACAACGCCCTCGCATCGACGACGCTGACGCAGGCGAGCTACGAAGATCTCGCGACCAAGGCGGACGCCGCCGGCTTCCCGCAGACGGCTCAATGTCTCCGCCTGAAGGGTCAGCAGCAGATGCTCGCGCAGCAGACGCAGCTCGAACAGCTCGGCGGAATGCCGTTCGTGATTCAGACGGGCGACACACCGTACGGACTCGCGAAGTACTACCTCGGAGGGTATCCGACGGCCGCGCAGGTTCGAGAGATCGGCCCTCCGCTGAACCAGATCGGGACGCTGCAACCCGACCAAAATGGCGTCTACAATTTCCCGGGATGGATCCCCGGTACGCAGGTGCTCATCCCGAAGGATTGGAACCCGCTGGCGAAACCGTTGCCCACGGTTCCGCAGTCATAAGGAGCTCGTCATGTCGTGTGAAGCTTGCAGCGTTTCGAATACATCGTGCTCGGGTTGCAACTCGCCGAAGCCGTCCACGCCTTCGCAGCCGCAAGGGCTCGGGTTCGGCGTTAGCCGAGGCGGTAGCTTCCGAGAGCGAGGCGGGTTCCTCGGTCGGATCGGCGGCTTCCCGTTCAATCGCCAGCGCGGGTTCTTCCAGCAGCCAATCTTCTACACGCAGCCCTACCAGTACACGTGCACGCTCGACGCGAACCTTCCGGCGGACATGCAGACGGTCGTACGGTCGGCGCTCTCGTCGGGAAGCACGGCGGTGAAGCAGGCGCTATCTACCTTGATGCGCGACCTGGGATATCCGCTCGCCGCTGGCTGCCTCGTTCGAGGTTACTAGTTGCTTCCGCTGCTGCTCCTTTTGTCCTGGCTGAAGTCCACCGAACGGGTCGAGCCCCAAGAGAACGAAATGGAACCCATGTTTTCAGTTTCGAAGCCGGTGCAGGCGGCGGACGGCCGATGGACGGTCGATCTCGGGTTCCAGATTCATGAGCAGCCCGTCGTTATGACGCTCTACGCGAGCGATGCGCTCGGGGCGAAGCTCGAGAACGCTGTGCGCTCGGCGGGCCATTCGGTCGCGTTCGGCGGAGCGAATCCCTACGCTGAGGTGTGGGGTTACTCCGACGTCCCGATGGCTGCCGCCATGGAGGTCGCGCAAGACCCCGAAGCGCAAGCGGCCGTCGTCTCCTTCGGTGCGTATTCGTCTCCGGTTGCAGACATCGGACAAGCCATCCACGCGTACTGGACGGGCCAGGTTCATCCGATGCTCGTGCGCGACGCGCAGGCCGGCGTGCCCGCGGCGCAGATGGCCGTGTACCGGCTGAACCAGGTCGCCGCCGCGCATCAGCTCCTCACGGCCGTGCACCAGCGTGCGCACGCTGCGATCGAGCACCTTCGTATGCTCGCGCAAGGTATGTCGCAGGGCGATCCGATGGCCATCGAGGCCTACATGGTGATGGACGGCGTGCACCGCGTCGCTCGAGGGCTTTCGTTCCTCAAGGCGAAGGTGATGAAGCTCGCCATGGAATGGACCGGTTCGGAGACTCCGGCGCAGCTCGCGCAGAAGATGATGGACGCCATCCACGGAGCGATGGCGCAGTACGCGACGGCGGGCGCTTCGTACGGAAGTTCGTTCGGCGCCGCCGCGCCTTCGCCCGGAGCAACCGAGGCGTTCGCGCTCGCGGTTCGAGCGCATCAGGCCCGCGCATGAAGGACGGGGACGCGGCGAAGATTCTGCTCGGGTTCGCCGCGCTCGGTCTGGTGATCGCGATCGGTTCGGGAGACAGCGTGATCTCTTCTTCGTGGACGCCGACGTACGCCTCGGGCTCGCTGCCCGATCTCCCTGGGCTTCGTCAGCGTGAAGCCGCCGAGCCCGGCTTCATCTCGGCGCTCCTCGGCGTCATCCAGGAGACCGGTGCAGACGGCGACAAGCTTGCGGCTCTCATCAGCGAGGAGAGCGGGTTCAGGCCCGATGCTCTCGAGCCCGGCGACGGCGGTTCGGGCTTCCTTCAGTGGCTTCCGAGGTACGCTCCGGCGTACACGGGCTACACCGCGGACGAGCTCCGGCAGATGACCGGCATTCAGCAGCTCGAAGCCGTGCGAAACACGATCATTCGTTCGCCCGGCTATAAGACCGACCCTGCTATCGCCGGTGGCGGCTGGAAGGTCACGCTACCCGACGATGCGATCGTCATCCCGGGCGGCACGAGCACGTACAACTTCTTCCACAACTACGACCGTGGTCAGAAGGGGTACGTCACAGCCGGCGACGTTCGCGCGTACGTGTACGGCCGGCTCTACGATTCGAGCGGGAATCCGATCGGCAGGTTGTCGGTATGAAGGGCGGAACGCTTCTTCTTCTACTCGCAGGCGCCGGCGTGGCAGCGTTCGCGCTTTCGAGTTCGAGCTCAAGTGCGTCCGCGCCGACGTCGACCGATCCGACACCTCCTGACGTCGCACCGAACTACGTGTTCCCTCCTGGATGGACGCCGATGCAGCAGAGCATGGTGACGCCGGAGATGACCGCGTGGGCCGTCTCGATTCTTCACGACACGGCGACGTATCCGCTCGAGTCGACGACGACGCGCACGTTCGGCACGCAACAGGTTCTCGCTCGTGTGGAGTGGCATCCGCCGAATTTCATCAAGGGCTACGTGCACCGAGGCGTTTCGCTGTATATTCCGGTGTAACATGAACGCATCGACGCAAAAGGTCCCCGAAGAGAAGACGGCGCCGGGCCATCACGGCGGGAGCGACGACGAGCATCGGTGCTGGCGGTGCGCGCTGAAGAAGGCGATTGCTGCGGGGATCGTGTCTACAGGGTTGACGTTCGCCCAGGAGTACGGTTCAGAAGATTTCACCGACGCCTTCAAGAAAGCATTTTCGAAGACTCTCTCTCGAGAGAAGCTGGTTCGATTGGCCGACATGGTTCATCGCGTGACGATCGAGCTCGACGAGATGACCGGCCGCTCGACCGAGGTCCACTGATGAACGCGTACGCCGATTTCATGACGGCTTTGCAGCACCTGCGGCGCGACGACGGTCATGCGCGCTTCGGTGCTGCAAAGCCGTGCTGCGACGGATGCGCCGAGGCAGCGAAGGTCAATCCAGCCGCGAAGCCCTGTTGCGGCGGCGACAAGACCCCGAGGTTCGGCTACTCGACGACGGCTCCTCCGCCTCCGTACGTCAACATGGTGACCGGAGACTGGACGACGAAAGACCTTCTCGCGTACACGTCGTACGTCCTCGCTCGCGTCAAGGAGATGGACCAGGCGTGGGCCGATTGGCATGACGCTTCGAAGTGGGACAACGGCGGCGCCGGGTGCACGCCGAAGCAGGTCGCCGATCTCACCGCGCAGATCGACGCCGGCCAGATCACCGTCGATCAGGCCGCGCGCACGTGCCACGCCGAGTACTACGATCAGCTCGACAAGGCCGATGCATGGAACAAGACCGTCACAGGCAGTCTGCTCGGCGACACGTGGCCCATCTGGAGTCAGGGCTTCCACGATCGCGCTGCGCAGATTCTGCAAGACGGTCTCTGGCAGCAGGCGACCGAGTGGACCTATTCGCGGCTCCCTGAGATGCAGCAGTACCACAAGGAGTTGGTCGACTACGCGCACAATGCCGACACTCGAGGCCTGAAGAATACGCCCGATCCGGGCGCTCCTCCCGATCTCACGAACGTGCAGGGACTCCCGAAGCTCCCGACGTTCCCCGAGACGAGCGACCTCTTCAATTCGGCCGCGTTGCTTCTTCTCGTCGGCGGTGGGATCTTCCTTCTGGCGTCAAGGAAATGAGATACCCGAAAGGATCCCCTGAGGCCCGCGCGTACATGGCGAGCATTCGTTCGCCGCGTCTCGGCAGCGGTCGACCTGTAAAGGCGAAGGCGCTCGTCGCCGATGCGCCGGGCGACGGCCTGTCGGTGACGCACATCAAGGACTCGAAGGGCAACGTCGCCGACTCGCTGCACATCACGCCCGAGTTCCTCGAGATGAAACGTCTCGAGATGCACGAGCGACAGATCTTGCGCGAGGAGCGTGAGCGCCGCGCTGAGCTTCGGGCCGAGAAGAAGGCCGAAGAAGAGCAGTCGAGCCTCATGACCAAGCTACTCGTCGGAGGGGGCGTCGTGCTTGCCGCTTACCTCTTGCTGCGGAAATCGCCATCGACGGCGCCGACCGCTTGATGCGCAGAGAACGGGGAGAACGATCATGAACAAGGCGACAGAAGAGGCGTGGAAGTTGGCTTACAAGGCGTACCCGGGTCCAATCGGTATCGGTCTCTTGACGATGTCCTCGCGTGAGATGGCTCTTCGAGCGGCCTACGCGAACTACCCGGGCCCTCTGGGAGCTCGCTTCTGCTGGAAGTGACTATTCAGCCTCGCTAGATGCGAGGTAGAGTGAGGGAATCATGCCGTCAGCAATGGAACTCGCATACCAATCCTACCGTGGGCCGCTCGGCGCCGGGTCCGCGCAGAAGAAGCGACGCATGTCAAAGGCGTCAGCCAAGAAGCTCGACGAGCGCGAAAGGGCGCGTCTTGCGAAGGAACGCGAGGAATACATGGCCGGCAAAAAGAAGATGAAGAAGCAGTCAAAGACCTCGAAGGGCCGAAAGAAGCCTCGTAGCGCCGCGCAGAAAGCTGCCACCGCGAAAATGCTCGCGGCGAACAAGCGCAAGGCGCCGAAGCGGAAAGCGCCGAAGGCCAAGAAGCCTCGAAGCGCCGCGCAGAAGGCGGCCACCAAGAGGATGCTCGCGGCGCGGGCTCGCAAGAGCACCGTCCGTAGTTCCGAGGTGGAGATCGACGTCAAGGTGGTGCGCAAGCCCCGCAAGGCCTCGAAGGGACGCAAGAAGCCGCGCACCACAGCGCAGAAGGCCGCAACCGCCCGAATGCTTGCGGCGAACAAGCGCTCTCGTGGGGAGGAACGTCGAGAGAAGCCGAAGTCTCGCAAGGCTCGTCGTCAGGCCGCCGTTCGCGGCGCCTTCCGAGGCCCTCGTGGTGGTATCACGGTCGGGGCGCATCGCGGTTCGTCGCGCTGCTCGCTCTGCGGTGAGCGTCACACGCTTCGCGAGCATTGGAGTCATGCGGGCGGCCCGCACAATTGGGAGACGTTCACCGAGCACTCCTACAAGGGCACCGCGCCGCCTTCGGGACGCGTCAAGTCGCTGTCGGGCAGCAAGACCATCAGCCTGAAGCGAGCGAAGCAGCTGATGGAGCTGCCGACCCGGCGGTAGTCCATGGCGATCGAGTGGGCCGACCCTGAAGTCCGTCGAACGCACAAGGCGTTCAGCGAGGCTTACCGCGCGTATCTCGCCGACAAGACGCCGGCCAAACAGGCGGCTTTCGAACGAGCGCAGGCTGACTTCGATCGTGAGCTGAGTCGGCTCATGAAAGAGGTCGGCCACGACCCGCGCCATGCCTTCTCGGTGCAGCACTTGAACGAGCTGTACCTGAAACGTATGAGGGACAGGTATCCCACGCGTGAGCAAGCCGCGAAGATCGCGCCGCTCAGCTTGAAGGCCGCGAAGGAGCGGATGGCCCGGTCGAGCAAGCGGCGATGAAACGTTCGGCCATCTGCGCGATCGATCTCGAAGATCTGAAGGCACTTCTTCGAAAGAGGCGCGTCAAAGGTCTTCGGGGTCTGAAGGCGCCCGGCAAGTGCGCCGTCAAAGCCGTCGATCTCGAGCGTCATCTGAAGCGCCGCAAGAAGAAGCGGTGACTGCGGACGTTGCAGCAGGTCGTGTTGCGAAAGGCTCGAAAATGAAGAATCCGACTAACGCGCAGTTCAACTCAGCAGCCAAAGAGTACCTGCAAACAGGGGACTACTCGCGGTTATTCAAGCTTTTTCAAGGGCCGACACGGTCGGGCATCGTTCGGTATTATCTGGAGGGTCAGCCTCCTCAGAAGGCTGTCGAGGAGCTGAAAGAGCTGGCTACGTTTTTGACAAACAACCTTGGTCAGAAATATACACTGGATCAGACCAATCTGAAGATGTCGGCCGCGTTGACGAAGTCGACCGTGCTTAAGCACCCCGTTTCAAGGTCGAAGGCCCGCAAGTTCTCCGAGATGACGCGTTCTGAATGTATCTCACTCAAGTCGGCCAAGGATCGATCTGGTCCTCTCGCGTGCTGCCTCTCGCGCGGGTAGAGCCGTCAAGCGTGTCGGCAGGCGAGCTAAGGGCTGGCTCGGAATTTAGCGCGATGAGCAAGCGCCAGATGGAGTGGGTGAAGTATCACCACAAGTGGCTGAAGGCCGCGAAGGACTCAAGGGAGCAGTCCGCGCTTTCGGACAAGCTCGACGAGATCGAAGCGAAGCTCACCGAGGACGAGATCGCCGAGGCTCGCGACTACCACCACGTCCGCTATCTGCCGGCGCGTTCGAGCGAGCGCATCGTCGACAGGCGTCGGATGTATACGCTCGCCGAGGCCAAAGAGATGTGCAAGCGTCAGAGCTTGTCGTCACGCGCAGGTCGAGCGCTCGGGCGAGTCCGGAAGCGCATCGGAATCTAAACCTCACGGCGTCGGGGGACGTCCATGTACCAAGAAAAAGTTCGAAGGTTCGTCAAGAAAGAGATCGCGTTCCAGCCGGCCGCGACGAAGTTCCAAGTCTTCGTCGTCTCGTTGGAAGGCCCGGTGCACCAGCAGGCGGACATCGAGGTCCGCGGTGGGCCCGTAGACGAGGCGACCGAAAACGTCGTCGAAGACGTGGAGAGCGTGGTGAAGAACGCCGCAGAGGCCGCTTCACACGTCGCGAGGATTCGTCTCGTCGCTCGCGCCACCTTCAGGAACGAGCAAGGCAAGCTGAAGGTCCGGACGAAGGGCTGGATGGAGTTCGTCGTCGCCGGAGAGGCGCAGAACACGCTCCCGCAGAAGGGGATGGGCTCTGGCGAGACAGAACCCCCGACGCCGGCCGGCGTACAGGCGCAGCAGATGCGGCACAACGAAGCGCTGATGCGTATGTCGATCGAGCTCATGCACTCGAACGTCGAATACATGCGCGACGTCAACCGCGCGCAGGCGCAACAGATCCTGAAGTTCCAAAGCGAACGTGCCGAGGTCGACGAGGAACGCGAAATGCTTCAGACGTCGAAGCATCATCGTGAGATGGAGGCAGCCGTTCGAGAGGCGAAGGAACGTCGAATGGATATGATCCTCGCGAGTGGCATGAACCACCTCGGTCCCGTTCTTGCGCCGGAGATCGCAAAGCTCGTGGCGAAGTTGAAGGGCAGCCCGGAGGCACCTGCCGCGAACGGAGCGCCCGCGAACGATTCGACCATGGCGCAGCTCAAGACACTCGTCATGGACGATCCCGAGATGTTCGGCGAGATGATGGGCATGCTCGAGAAGAAGGACCCGGAGAAGGCCAAGAAGCTTTTTGAGCTTCTCACATCGAAGTGATACGCTTGAGCCTTGGCACGAGGGACTGGCCACATCACAAGAGGTATCGGTAGACTGATCCCCCGCAGTTTTGCCGAGACTAGGGGGCTACCCGTCTGACAAGGGCGGGTAGCTCTCGCTAATTTTGGGCCAGAAAAGGAAAGCATCATGGATACGGAAATCAGCCAGAGCGATCTCGAGATCGGCGGCGACGAGGCGATGGAGGTCTTCATCCACGGCGCCGAGGGGAATCCTACACTGGTCAACGAAGTGACCGTGAAGTCGGCGGGGGCCCCGGTGGTCGACGACGATCGGCTCCTCATCCACGAGGGCTTCGACCCTGTCAAAGTTCCCGTCAAGCGCGCAGCCGAGACCGAAGAAACCGATGGCATTGCTCCGGCTCCCGAGCCTGCGGTCAACGTGACCGGTCTGAAGTCGATCGAATTCGAGATCCATGAGGGATCGGCTCCCGCTCGGCGCGAAGAGCCCGACCACATCGCCCCTGCTCCGATTCAAGCGGCCGATTCGGTCAACACGACCGGCGTGAGGTCGATGGAGTGCGAGATCCACGACGGCACCCCGAAGGAGGAGACTGCGGCATCCAAGGGCGCCGCCGCCGACGAGGAGTGAGCAATCCGTTCGATCCGAACTCGGACTTCTTCCGCGCGCAGGTGAGCGAGATCGCGAAGATTGCGCGTATCGAACTCGAGCGCGCGGACAAGCATCCACTCGGACATATCGCCTGCGAGCTCGTCCGCGCTAAGGTGCGCAAGTCGCTCACGGTCGACGACATGTTTCGGATCATGACCGAGGTCGAAGAGCTCGGAAAGAAATGAAGAACACCACGCTCCTCCTTCTCGGCGCCGCGGGCGTCGCTGCGGTCTACCTCGTCGGATCGACGTCGAAGGCGCAGGCGCAGCCCGCGCCAGGCGGAGGCGTTGGAGGCAGCGGAGGGGGAGGAGGCGGTTTGCCTGACACCGGCGTGTATCTCACCGATCCAGCGAACGTCGCGATCGATCCTTCCGGATGGTACACGCTTTCGAACGGAACGCAGATCACGGCGACTCCACCGATCGACACGGCGACGGGGGGCTACGCGCACCTTCGTCCGCGTGACTGGCTGACGTATGCAGCATCTATCGGCGCTCGACTCCCGACGCTCGCTGAGTACGACATGCTGCACGCTGAGGGTCTCCACATCGATCCGGTGACTTTGCCCACGCAAGCCATGGTGCTCGCTGCGTTTCCGGGCATCGACGTGCACGATGGAGCCGCGGTACAAGCTGCCGCGCAGCAGATGCGCAACACCTCGCTCGCAAGTCCGGCGTGGGACAAAATCCACGATGACGAAGTACATCGTCGACTTACCGCTGCCGGATGGGACGGCAAACAGGCCGTAGACAACATCGGAAAGGGTTGGGCAATGCCCGATGCGCAGACGCCTTCGGGGCATGCTCTCATCTACGGGTGGTGGACTGCACCGTATCCGAGCACAGCGAAGATTCAGACGCCTTTCCGTGGGCACAACGATGACCAGGTCGATTATGCGTCGATGCCTCATCTGGTGATGTTGTCGTGACCGTACGTGTTGGGGTAAGCTCCCGGTGAAGAACCAATTCGTACCACGTCCCTACGCAGGTCAGACGACTCTGCCTTTCCCGTACGGATACGGGGATTTGCGGTCGCAAGCTTTTGCGGTACTTGCAACCACCACTTCACCGTATGTGAAAAAAGCACTCGCCTCTCTCTTGGAGGGGCTCGGATTTGTAGGCGTTGATCGCCCCTAGGAGAGATCGTCATGGCAAAAGGTAGCGGTGGGCTCGTTCTTGGTCTTGCGGCAGTCGGCGTTCTCGCCGCGGTCGCTCTTTCGTCGTCGCCCGCGAAGGCTGCACCTGCGCCGCCGAAGCCGAACCCTCTTCCTCCTACGCCCGTTCCTGGAGGGGGCGGCGGTGGAGGAGGCGCTCCTCCGCCTCCGGCGCCGACGCCGATCTACGTCGCCGGCTGCCGCGTCGACAACAACTTCCCGAAGCAGTACCAGGCGGACATGCAGGCGATGCTCGCCTCGACGCCGCTGCCGACGAACGACGAACTCGAGACCGTGGCGCAGCTCTACCAGCTCGGCGGATACCCGCTGGCCGCGGCCTGCCTTCGTGCCCGCAAGTCCTGACAGGAGACGACGATGGCAAAGAGCAACGGCGGACTGATTCTTCTCGGGCTCCTCGCGGCCGGCGGGGTCGCGTATGCGATGTCGGCGAAGGCGACGCCCGCGCCTGCGCCTGCGCCCGGTCCCGCTCCGGGGCCCGCGTCTTCTCCGATGCCCCCGACGTGTCAGCTCGACTCGACGATCCCCGCGCAGTACCAGGCGCAGCTCATGGCGCTGCTCAACCAGCCGCTAGATAGGGCGACGTCGACGTTGCTGCTCTCGACGGCTCAGCAGTTGGACTCGGCGGGCTTCCCGCAAGCTGCGACATGCCTCCGAGCTCGCGCTGCGCAGTTCGGTCCCGCGACGCCGGTCGGACCTGTTGCGCCGACGCCGACGCCCATCTTCCCGAACGCATCGCAGGTGTACACTCCGGGATACAGCAGCCAGACGTACACGCCTCAATCACCGGCGCCGGTCTACACACCCGCGCCGTACAGCAGCCAGACGTACACACCTCCCGGAGTTTGATCATGGCCAAGAGCAGCAGCGGCGGTTTGCTTCTTCTCGTGCTCGGCGGTGCGGCCGTCGCTGCGCTGGCGTTGAAGGGATCGTCTGCGCCAGCGACTCCCGCGCCTCCTGCTGGAACAGGAGGCATCAATCCGGGAGCCCTCATTCCAGGCCTTCCCAAGGCCCCAGGGGCGAACACGGACATCTTTTCGGCGATTCACAACGCGGCGCTCGCGAGCGCAAGCCCGTCGCTCAACGTTGGCCCCATCGCGAAGTTGAACCTCGGGCTTCTCACGGTGCAGCAGTCGTTCTTGAACAACTCGCCCTGCCCAATCGAGACGAACATCCCCGCTTCGCTTCAGTCGCAGATCGTGTCCGCTCTGAATGGTCCCAACGGCTCGGTGAGCCAGGGACAGATCAATGCTGTTGCGGCGGCAGGCTTCCCGGTGGCGGCGCAATGCCTCGCGCTGAAGATGGCGTACGATCAGTCGGCCAACACGATTCAGACCGAAATCATGAAGTCGTTCTACGACGGCGGCACGCAGAATGTCCCGTTCACGTCTCCCTTCGCGTGCGACACAGGACAGGTTCCCGCTGCGCTCGCGGCGAGCGTCGACGCGCCGATGGCGTTCGCATTCACGCCGGTCTATTCGGGCGATCCGCCTCTCTCGTCGGCTCCTTCGGACGCGCTCATTACGCGCCACACGAAGGGGTACGCGTTCATCGCGAGCGTCCTCGATAACGCGGGCCTTCCGCAGGCTGCGACATGCATTCGCGCGAAGAGCTCGGCGAACCAGACGAACTACGCCTTCCTCCAATCGAAGGCTTGATCGATGCGATCAACCGGGCTCCTCCTCGGCCTCGGCGGCGTCGCTGGCCTTCTCCTTCTGACTGGAGGAGGAAAGAAGGCGCCTCCGCCTTCGACGACGAAACTAGGCAGCCTCAGCCCTGCGGCCCGGTCGGCCTTGATCGGATCTGTCGGAGTCACTCCTCCACCGGTCGCCCCTACGTCGCTCGCCGATCTCAACTACTTCTTCGACGGCAAGCAGTACGTCAAGGACGATCCGTTCGCGCAGTACGACTGGCGGAAGATGTCTCCTGACGAGCTGGCGCATTCGGACCCAAGCCTTTACTCGAAGATCCTCGACGCGTACAAGACCACCGGCGGCTTCACGTGCCCGCTCATCTACACCGGCGAGGACTTCGCGGCCGATGCTTCGAAGTACGTCTCGGAGGACGTGTTCAGCCACTACCAGTCGACACCGTGGAGATTCGGCGCGAAGTGGTTTCAGGCGCCGACGCCGTTCTACGTCATCGAGGACAAGAACTTTAACCCGAACTCGGACGACTGGGTCGGCGACGGATTCCACGAAGGCGACTCTCCAAAAAGCCTCATCGATGGCATCGCGCACTTCGGTCAGGGCACGTACAACGATCTGCTTTTCTCGGGCCTGATCGTCGAGTTTGCTTACCCCACATGGCTCATCTCGGGCGTGGGGGAGAATCCGCTCAACGCGCCGCCTCCGTTCATCGAAGCGCTCATCATCGGTAGCATCGCGGCGATTGCGTCATGTTGCGCGGCGGGTGTCGCCTTGTCGGTCGGAGGCGCTGTGGCGGGCGCGGCGGCAGCTGGAGGTGGAGCAGCTGCGGGCGGGGCGACCGTCGGCGGGGGCGCGGGTGGGTCTTTCGTGGCAGCCGCTACAACGTCAGGGGTCATCACGCCCGGAGTAACCGCGGCAGCCGGTGGTGGCGTCGTGGGAACGTTGACCACGGTCGGACAAGTTGCTGGCTACGTCGGAGCAGGCATCACGCTCATCTGCGAAACGATCGTGAAGGGCGCCGGCTCCGACTGCGGGCCGACTACTGCTGCGGTCGTCAACACAGGGCAAGCCGTGGCCCAAGGTGCTGTGAACACCGGGACCGCCATCTCGTCGGGAGACGTCGGCAAATCGATCGGCGTCGGCGCTGGTACTGTGAACGGAGTCGTTCAGAACGTTGCTCCCAACTCGAAGGCGGCAGCAGGAGCGCAGGCCGCAAACAGCTACATCCAGAGTGCGACGACGTCGATTCAGAACGGAACATCTCCGCTTCAGGCTGGCATCAACACCGCGACGAGCGTCGTATTGAGCGCAGCGCAGACGGGGGGCCTCCTGCCGAAGAATCCTGCCGTCCCCGGTGCTTCGACGCCTGATTCGATCAGCGCGTACGCTTCGCTTGTCGCGCTGGCGTTGCCTCAGCAGATTACAAACTTCGTCTCGATGCTCCAGACGTACGCGGACAACGTGAAGGAGCGGAAGTCGGGGCGTTTTTACGCGCCAATGGTTCCGCCCGATGCCCTCGCCGCGTATGTGCAGCGTCGCCGCCTCGGCGCCTCGGTGTCCGAGTCACTCACGATCGCGCGCAACGTCGCGCCTTTGCATTGGCGATGGGCCATGGTCGGCAACTTTATGTCGACGACGGTGCTCCATGACCGACTCGACAAGCTCATCGCGCTTCATCAGAAGAACGAGCAGATTGCTCAGTCGCAAGATCTCGATCCGAGCGTGAAGCTCCTCGCTGGCTGCGCGGTTCCCGGGTACACGCCTCCCGATGACCACCACACGATCGCGGGGACTCTGAAGTTCCCCGGCGTCGCAGCGCTCGCACGTATGGGATCGTCGGGTTCTGGAGGAGGTCTCGTGGTCGCCGCAGCGGCCGGCGCAGGACTCCTCTACGTCTTGGCGAAGCGGAAGAAGCGCTAGGAGGTTCTCGTGAAGTGGACGCGCGCATACAAGGACCGTCTTCCCGACTCCGCTTTTCTCGTGATCTCTCCTGGAGGCCACAAGGACAGATCGGGACGAACCGTTCCTCGTACCCTTCGTCATCTGCCCGTGCGCGATCTTCGCGGCAACGTGAGCGTCTCGCACGTGCGCAACGCGCTCGCTCGGATCGCTCACACGGACATCTCGGCGGCGCAGAAGAAGTTCGCGCGAGCGAAGGCAGAGAAGCTTCTAACGGATGCACGTTGGGAGAAGCCGGAGAGCATGGCGGCGTATCGCAAGCCCAAGAAGTCCGCGACGACTCGCGCTCCGTCTCTCAAGGCCGCCAAGCTGCGAGCCGCTCAGAGTCCGCCGAAGAAGCGCCGTCGCAAGTGATCGACGCCTCACAGATCTCCGGCAACCTTTACCAAGGCGGCGCCCCGCAGGTGGGTCACGCCGTGCGCGAAGCGGGCTTCAACGCTCTCGTCCTGTGTGCGCTCGAATACCAGCCGAACGACTTCCCCGGCGTGAAGGTCTTTCACGCGCCGAACGACGACTCAGGGCAGCCGCCCGATGGCTTCCAGGTCATGGTCGCGCGGCTCGCGGCGGAAGCCGTCGTGCGCGAGCTCGGCGCCGGCAAGAAGGTTCTCGTGACGTGCATGGCGGGCCGGAACCGATCGGGCCTCGTGAACGGGATGGCGCTCATCAAGCTCGGTCGACCCGTCGACGCGGTCATCGCGCGCATCCGCGAGCGGCGAACGCTCGCACTTACGAACGAGCACTTCGTTGCGCTCCTTCGAGCGTTCGCGCGGAGACTTCAGGGAAATTCTGCGCTAGCTTAGGAACATGCGAAGACGTGCGTTCCTCGTCGGTTCACTCGCCCTGACCGGTTGCGGCGCCCTGCCGTGGATCGCAACGAACGGGCCCATCATCCTCGCCACGATTCAGGACGCGACGATCATCGTCGACCAGATCGCCGCGTGGGTCTCCGCGTACTTCCAGGCACACACCGACCCCGCGAAGCAGGCGGCGGTCGATGAGGCGCTCGCGAAGATCCGCAAGGTCATCGATGCTGCTGCTCAGCTCCTCGCGGGCGGCATCGCGGCGACGCAGGCGCAGCTCGATCAGGTCGAAAAAGACTTCACGGCCGCTTGGGACGATTTGATGAGTCTGGTCGGCCCGCTCGGCGTGAAGGTCAGTAAGCCCGGCGCGAACATGATGGTCTCCGAAGGTGAGCACGCCCTCGTCGTCGAAGAGCCGAAGATGCTTCACATCTCGAAGGGGAGGTAGTCGTGGTCGCGTTCAAAACAGTCTTCGCTCCCCATCTCGGTCGTGATGTGAGGTTCGGACGTAACCGCGCCGTCGCTCGCGGCCCGCGCATGCACATGAAGTCGTACATCGACCATCGGCACATCGCCGTGCCGGAGTCGTGCGACTTCTCGCAGAAGGCCATGGCGTCGCTCTCGAATGTCTATCTCAACGACCGATACGGTTGCTGCGTCGTCAGCGGCGGGTACCACGTCGTTGGCGTCGAGACGGGCAACGCGACGGGTTCGCCGATGGTCGCGACGGACGACCAGATCGTTCACGATTATTCGAAAATCGGCGGCTTCGACCCAAACAATCCGATTGCTACGGATGGTGGGTGCAACGAGGAAGTCGCGCTGAACTACTGGACGCAGCACGGTTTCGCGAACGGAACGAAGCTCTGCGGCTGGCTCGCCGTCGACCCCACGAATGAGGAACAGGTCAAGCAGGCCATGTACCTCTTCGAGAACCTCTTCTTCGGCATCGAGCTCCCTAACGAATGGATCAACCCCTTCCCGTCCACGCCGGGGTTCGTATGGGATGACGGTGCACCGGAACCCTCGAACGGCCACTGCGTGGTGGGGGTGGGATTTTCTGAGCAAGGTGTGCAAATCGACACGTGGGGCCTTCTCGGTACGCTCACGTGGAAGGCAATCGCTCACCTCTGCGCCGAGTCTTCCGGAGGCGGTCTCTACACGATGCTCTCGCCCGATCAGGTGGCGAAGGGTGCCACGAAGGCGCCGAACGGTTTCGATTGGGAGGCTCTCGTCGCTGACTTCGATGCGCTCGGCGGGAACGTTCCGCCACCGATGGTTCAGGTGAAGAAGCAGCGTCCTCGCCCGGGGCCGCCTCCGTCACCCTCGGCGCAAGAGCTTCGAGCGAAGGCTCGCGAGAAGGCGCAGAAGAAGAAGGCATGAAGACGCTTCGCTGGCTCTGGCTTCGCGTAATACTGTGGTGGGAGGAACTTTAGCCGCAGATAGGTGAGTGACGTGCTCTCGGGAGGGGCAAAAGGTCACATATATGGACTCGATTTTTGCAGAGATCGGCGGAGGGGTGCTCGTCATCCTCGGTGCCGCACTCACCACGTCGCTCACAATCGGTAAGTACAAGGAACGCGTCGACCAGGCGCACACGAAGATCGGTGAGGTCGACAAGAAGATCGTCGATCACATCAAGGTGGATGAAGACCACCACAAAGAGGAGCAGGAGCAATGGCGGGAAACCAACCGATCCCTCGGACAGATCGAAGGGATGTTGAATCAGCTGAACCAGAATCAGTCTCGGCCTCCGTTCAAGTCGCGCCCGTGACGCGTGAGTCACTTCGCCCCATCCAAGAAGAGGTGCGTGAGAAGACGAAGCGCATCCTTCGAAAGATTTCGTCGCCGAGTTTGCCGGCGGTGCGACAAGAGAAGTAGCGCGCTAGACTGAAGCATGCGGGACGATCATCCCGACATGAAGGCAACGACGCCGGGGATGGCGCGGCCGACCGACCCGCCAACGGATCCGCAGCCGGCGGTCGTGCGTATCGAGCTTCAGCTCACCGAAGTATTGAGTGACCTGAAGCACCTTCGGCTTTGGACGTTGCGCGCCGAAGCGAAGCGCCCGTGGTATCCTACGGTTATGAAGCTCCAAGCCGTTCACTACGTCGCTCTCGTTTGCGCTTCGCTCGCCGCCGGCCTTCCTCAGCTCGAGGCCGCATTTCCTCCTGGAGCGACGCCTTACATCAAGGGCTCTGCGGCTGTCTTCGTCTTGCTCGCGAGCGTCCTCGGCGTGCTCTCGCCGAGCGTGACGCCGCCTGCGCTCGCAGCGAAGTCGTGATCGTCGATTGCATCGTCCCGGGTCACAACGAGGCCGCAACGATTGGCGAAGTCCTCCGCGTGCTGCGCGCCTCCGGCGTCTTCCGTCGCATCATCGTCGTCGACGACGGCTCGAAGGACTCTACGGGCCAGATCGCCGCGCAGGCAGGCGCGCACGTGCTTCGTCTTGATCCGAACGGCGGGAAGGGTGCAGCGATGCTCGCGGGCGTGCACTTCTCGGACACCGGCCCGCAGCTCGCGGACGCCTTCGCGTTTTTCGACGCAGACCTCACGGGTCTTCGACCCGAGCACGTGCGCTTGCTCGCCGACCACTTCGCGCTCGGGTTCGACATGACGTGCGGATTGCGCGACGCGGAACAAGGCCCGAGCGTGGCGGGGATTCGCTACCCGAACTCTCTCCAGATCTTCATGCCGCTCCTCACCGGCGAGAGGTTCTTGAAGAGGTGGATTCTCGAGGAAATCCCTCGCACATGTTGGAACGGCTACAGCATCGAAACCGCGTTCAATCATCTCGTCGATAAGCACGGCGGCAAGACGTGTCTCGTTCTCATGAAGGGCGTGATCGGGAAGCAAAAGCAGGCGAAGGTCGGCTTCCTCAAAGGCTGGGCCGGTCAGTTCCGGATGTACCGCCAAATCCGAGAGACCCGCGCAGCGCTCGAGTCGTCGAACGGCATGACCTGCCAGCTCCCGCGCAAGTAAGCTAAGCTCGCAGAGTGGCGAGATGGCGGGGCAGATGGCGTAGAAGGGTCGCGCACCGCGGCTTGCCAGGGGTCTGTCGTCCTTCGCCCGAAGAGGACGAAGATTCTGGCGAAGACTTCTGTCTGCATGTAGGCTTCAGTGGAACATACGGGGATGACGGAGATACGATCATGAGTTGTGGATCTTGTGGTTCTGGCCGCGGTTGCTCGTGCAGCGACAGCGACAACGATGTGCAGATCAGCGGTCCGTGCAACGCAGGTTCGAACAACCTCGCGTGCGCCTCAAGCTGCATTTCCCCCACGGTCGTAGCCGCTGGGTTCTTCGGCGCGAGCTCGGTCGATTTCGTCGTTCCTGTGAGTACTCCCACGACTCCGTGGGTGCTCACGAGCGACATGGTCGTTCGGAATCTCACCGTTCCGGCGAATTCCTATCTCGCCACGAACGGCTTCACGATTCGCGTCTCGGGGGTGCTCGACATCTCGCAGGCTTCGCCGGGCGCGATTACTGGCGCCGGCTCCGACGGGCTCACTTCCGATTGGAACGGTGGCAACGGTTCCGGAGGCACCGGCGGTCTCGCGGCAACTCCCGTCCTGGCTGGTCCTCTCGATGTCGTCGACAGCAGCGCAGGCGCCAATGGTGGCACGGGTGCAGGCGTTCCGTCGACCAACACGACGGAGATGGGCACCAATCCGATGTACGCTGGCGGCAAGGTGCTTCTTGCTGGACGTGGTGGCAACTCCACCAATGCCGGCGGCGCTCCGGTCGCTCTCTACGCGGCGACCCCGTTCGTCGATGCGACCTTCGCAACGACCTTCCCCGGCATCTTCGGCGGCCTCGGTGGCCAAGGCGGCTCCTCGGGCGGCGGCGACGGCACGAACGCCGGTGGCGGCGGCGGCGGTGGCGGCGCGGGCGGTCCCTCGATCGTCATCTTCGCGCACACGATCGTCTTCTCGAACGAGACCTCGGCGGTCATCGTCGCGAAGGGCGGCAGTGGCGGCAACGGCGGCAACGGCGTTGCGGGCACGGCGGCCGGCGGCGGAGCTGGCGCGCCCGGTGGTGGTGGCTGGGTTCTCCTCGGCTACGAGTTCCTCAACCCGACCTCGCTTCCGGCGAACCTCGCCATCGACGTCAGCGGCGGCGCGGGTGGCAACGGCGGAAACGCCTTCGCGGCACCGGGCACCGGTGGCTTCGGTTCGGCCGGCGCCAACGGCGGCACGATCACCCTCGTCGATCTCTGCGCAGGCACGATCACGAACATCCCCGGTCTCGCGTCGCTCCTCGCACCCTCGGAGCTCGGTCCGGTCGGGCCGACGGGCGGCACCGGAAGCGCGGGCGGCTTGAGCGGGTCGGCGACGCTGACCTCGTTCACTCCCGATCCGTGCCTCGCGACGTGCGTGCCCAACCCGTGCAGCGCTGGGATGATCCCCTCCGGGCCGACGCCTCCCACGCTGGGCGCTTCTGACGCTGCGGCCGTCGTGACTACGACGACCACGACGACGAGTGCGGGTACGACCACGACCACGACGACTCGCTCGAGTGGCGTGACGGTGAATTCGCCGGCCGCCGCAGGAACGACGACGTTCGTCAACGGCTTCGTCCCGCCGACCTGAACATGGCTGACGCCCCCTCAGCACCCCCCGCTCCTGGCGGGGTGGGGGTTGCCGGGGCTCCGATCGGAGCTCCTGGGGGGCGTCAGCTTTATTTGTCGCTCTCGGGCACCGAGCGCGACGATTGGACGAAGCAGCTCCTCGTCTACGGCGCCGTGATCTTCGTGAGCGGCGTCCTGATCGGTCGCGCTCTTCAGAAAGGGCCGAAGCGTTACAAGGCCCTTTCTCGCGAGGAGCCAGTGAGGAAGCTGACGCCGTTCGAGATCTATCAAATCGACCGCCGACGACGGGAGCTGCCTTGACCAAGATTCATCCCACGAGCTCGCCCGACATGAGCTTCTGCACCTCGATGAACGCGGCGTTCGCGCTCCTCGCGTGCATGAAATGCATTTCGATGGAGCGGTTCGGCGTCCCGTGGGCACCTCATCTTGATCGGCGCTTGTGGGAAGGTGAAATCGGCGACGAGGCGGATGCCAGTATGCTCCTCTGGCTTTCGCGACAGAGCGGCGGCTGGTGGTCGTGGTCGAATACGAGGGCGTCTGGTCCCACCTTCGTATCAATTTCTACGTGGCGCGCAGCGATGCAGGGAGAAGGATAATGTCCGAAGTCGAAATCGAAGGATCCTGCGCCGGTCTCGGTCCCGCGGGTCCTCGCGGGCTTCAGGGTCCTGTAGGCCCCGCGGGACCTGCCGGTCCTGCCGGACCGAGTGGTGTGGCAGGTCCCTCCTCCGGAGCTTTCCTCAAAACCTCCGTTCTCACTTCTTCCGGTGGCGCGGGTGTCTTCACGACAGGGCCGAACACGCACACGGTCAAAATTCGCGGCGTCGGCGGCGGAGGTGCAGGCGGAGGCGCCACGACTGGCGGAGCCGGCTCTTCGTCCGCAGGTGGAGGCGGCGGAGCAGGTGGGTACGCCGAATGGACGCAAACCGTCCTCCCGAACACCGCGTACAATTACACGATCGGAGCCAGAGGTACGGGTGCTGCGCCACCGGCGGCAGGTACGGCCGGAGGCGACTCCACATTCACTATCGGCGTGACGACGATCACGGCGGCCGGAGGATTGCCTGGAGTCGTAGGCAGCGCAACCATCTCTGGCTTTCAATACAGCGCAGGCGGCGTAGGTGGTGGCGGAGCCAATGCTGACTACCTGGGCGGCGGAGAATCAGGCGATTACGGAGTCGCGTCGCACGACTTCACTGCGGGAGTCTCCGGAGCCGTCGGCGGCGCTGGCGGTTCGTCGGTTTTGGGCACAGGCGCAGGTCCTTCCCTCGGCGGAGTTGCAGCAGGCGCCAACGCTGTGGCTGTCGGCGTGATATTCAACTGGGGCGGCGGTGGTGGTGGAGCCTCGACAGTGGACGCAGGCGCCTCGCAGTCGGGCGGCAACGGAATGCACGGCGGCTGGATCGTCGACGAATATTCGTGAACTAGGAGATCCCCATGTCAGAAGTCGAAATCGAAGGTTCTTGCAACGGCAACCAGGGCCCTGCCGGACCGCGAGGACCAGCAGGCCCAGCGGGACCTCCTGGCGCTGCGGGTGCCGCTGGACCGGCCGGTCCTACGGGGCCTCAAGGCCCTCCGGGAACCGGAGTCGCTGGCGGTTTGGTCGAAATTCGCATCCCGACTGCGCTCATCACGGAGAGCTCTGCATCGGTGATTCCAGCCGGCGCCGTCATCTCTGCCGCCGAACTCGACACGCAAGGGCCTGGCACGACGCCTTACTCGGCAGGAACGACCATCTCGCTCGGGCAGGCAGGTTTCCCGACGGCGTTCATGCTCACCACGGACAACGATCCGACGATCGCCGACTTCTACCAGGTGATGCAAGACACTCCGGCGCCGATTGTCGGGCCGCTCTCCGTAACGATCACGGGTGCTCCGTCCGTCGGAGCGGGTTTCGCGATCATTCGCTACTCCGTCCCGAACGTCTGAGGTTCCTATGCTCTCGAAAATCAGAGGAACTATCGAGACACTCTTTCGGGTCGGTATCGGGGGGCCGAACCTGAAAAACAACGGCGGCGTCGTCGAGGCGCGGAACGCAGGGGACGCAGCCTTCGCGATCGTTCGCGGCGCAACACCGACCGCACCGAACGATCTCACGACGAAGGCGTACGTCGATGCGAGCGCGAGCAGCGGCACGGGTCGCTTCCTCGGATATACGCTCCGATCCGTCACGGGAACTTTCACGACGGGCCCGAACACGAACACGATCCGGATCCGAGGTGTGGGAGCCGGAGGCGGCGGAGGTGGGGCAGCTGCCGGTGCTGGTCAAGCCGCGGTAGGCGGCGGAGGCGGCGCCGGGATGTACAACGAGGAGACCCTCGCGGTCACTCCGAATACAGCCTACAACTTCGTGTGCGGCACGCCAGGAGCATCGGGCGCGTCCAGCGGCGCTCCAGGTGGCGCAGGCACCGAGTCCACCTTCACCGTAGGCGGTACGACGGTACATGCCGCGGGGGGTGCGGGCGGCGCAGGCGGATTGAACTCGGCGGGCCCTGCGGTCTCTTCGGGCGGTGCGGGTGGTTCGAGCGGAGCCGCGAGCGGCGTCTTCAACTCCGGCTCCGGTGCACCTGGTGATCCAGGCGTGCTCCTCAGCACCACGGGCCCTGTCGGTCACGGCGGCGGTGGCGGCTCGTGTCTCTTCGGAGGTGGCGGACCGGCGCAGACGACCCCAGGTTCCTCTGGTAATACGAGCCGAGGCTTCGGCTTCGGAGGCGGCGGAGCCTATGCAGGACCTGGCACCGGAACATCCGGTGCGGGCGGCGGCGGCGGAGCCTGGATCGTCGAGGAGTACAGCTGATGCTTTCCAAAATCCGAGGAACGATCGAGACGTTGTTTCGGCTCGGCCTCGGAGGCCCGCAGCTCAAAAAAGACATTGGCAACATCGACGCGAGGGACGCTACCGATGCGGCCTTCGTGAACGTGCGCGGGCTCGATCCGCTCATTGACGACGATCTGACGACGAAGCGCTACGTCGATGCGACGGTGGCGCTCCCTGCACGTACGGCCGCGACTTGGTTCGGCCAAGGGACCGATGGTGACGTAGTCCTTGGCCCGGGCACGACCGTTCTCACGCAGGACATGTCGTACAACAACCTGACGATTCCCACGGGGTCGCAACTTCAGACGAACGGCTGGCGCGTCTTCGTTAAGGACACGCTCGACATCACGGGCGCGGACGCAGGCTCGATCTTCGCCATCGACAACACGAACGATGGAGGTGACGCCGTAGGCGCGGCCTTCGGCCCCTCGAGCGCAGCATTCTCCTTCGGCACGATCCCGAGCCTTCAGGGAGGTAACGGCGCAGCAGGCGGCACGGGCGTCGGTGCCCTCGGACAGATGCCCCTCAACCCCTATGCAGACATTCTCTTCGCGAACGGTGGACAGACGGGATCGAGCGGCGCAGGAGGTAACGGAACGCCAAACGCCGGAGGCGCCGTAGTAGGTCCGTTCACCGCTCTCGGCCGAGTAGGTTGGCCGCTCCTCAACTCTGACCTCACGGTCAATTCTTTCGGCATCGCAGGAGGGATTCCGGGTAGCGGCGGATCAGCCGGTGGTGGTGACGGAACACGTAGCGGAGGTGGCGGAGGCGGAGGTGGCGGAGGTGGCTGGATGCTCCTCGTTTACGCCAATACGATCACGAAAGCCCCCGCAACGCCCGCAGGCGTCTTCGTGAACAACGGTGGCAACGGAGGCCATGGCGGTACGACCACCATCGGCAACACAGGTGGCGGAGGCGGAGGATCCGCGGGCGGCGGCGGATGGACCATTATCGCGTACGCCACCCTCATCGGGCCGGTCATCCCTGGGCTTTTGATTGCGAACGGAGGGGTCGGCGGCACGGGTGGAAACGGTTTCGGTACGGGCACTGGCGGCAATGGCGGCGCGGGCGGCGACGGAGGTTTGATTACGCTCCAGAACATCACGGGCGGTGTCATCGCGAACGTGCCGGACACTGCGGGCTCTCCTGGTTCCCCGCACATCGGTCTCGCGGGCGGCGCAGGCGGGGCAGGCGGAACATGCTCGGCAAACCTATGATCATCCCCTCCCCGCAGTACTACCTCGATCCTGCGACGACCGTCGTAAATGGCGACGGCTCGCGTGATCGTCCTTTCAAGACGTTCGACCAGGCGAAGGAAGTACTTGCTCTCCTCAAGACGGCGCCTGCGAGCGTCGGAGCGGTGACGCTCTCGATCCTGGGCGACGTCACGGGCGACGTGAACCTCATCTGCGACTGGGAAGCGATAGGTCCGATCTTTTTGACGATCGACGGAAGCCTCGCGCAGGTCGCCGGCACAACGGCCACGATCGCTTCGGTAACGCCCGCAAACCCCACGACCCCGACCGAGTGGCGCATCACCGTCACGGGCTTCGACTTCTCCACGCGCGTCGGGCAGTACGCCGAGGTCACAAGCGGCGCGAACGCCGGCATGGGTTTCGTCGTCCTGAAGGATCTCGGGAGCGGGAGCGCCATCATCACCGAGCCGCACGCGGCGCTTCAATACGGCACGGACGCAGGGACTCTTTCCGCGCTCGATCCTATCACCTTCTTCACCTTCCCGAAGTTCGGCGACACGCTCATCGTCAGCGGCTCGGGCGACTTCGGAATGCAGAAGGTGCACGCGGGCAACGGTACCGGACACGATGTGCAGTTTCAGAACATGGGCGTGGTGTTTCTCGACACGTGCATGTTCTCGACGTTCGACCTCACCTTCTCCGGCGAGGTCGAATTCCTTGGCTGCTACTCGGCCGGCGCGATGCGCGCGTCGAACGGCGCCGTCATCATGGCAGCGCAGGGCGGGACGATCGGGAGCCCTATCGTGCACAAGGGCGGATCGATTCACTTCACGGACTTCACGATCGTCGGCAACTTCATCCGCTCGGGCAACTCGCCCGGCTCGTACACGATCGAAGCCGGCTGGCTCGCGATCTCCTACGTGACGACGGCGGTGAACTTCACCCTGCCGTGCGACCTCTTCGTGAGCCCGCTCGCAGGCACGGACGCGCGCCTCTTCGGGACGAACGTCGTGGGGCCGAAGGTGAAGGTAAGTGCAGGATGTCGCATCTTCTACGACGACGCGCATCGGATGAACGTCACGGGCTCGGGCGTCGACGTTCACCTTGTGGACGCCGACTACACCTTCTCCCAGCTTCCCCAGGATGCGCCCGAATCGCTCGCGGGCATCGTTCCGGTCTGAGAAAGAGGAAACCATGCTGTCGAAAATCAGAGGCACTATCGAAACTCTTTTCCGGATCGGCATCGGTGGTCCAAACCTGAAGGACAACGGTGGCGAGATCGAAGCAAGGAACGCCGCTGACGCTGCCTTCGTGAACGTTCGAGGTGCCGATCCGGTCATTGCAGACGACCTCGTCACGAAGAGGTACGCCGACGCCATCCCCGCTTCGGCAGTCGCGTATACGCCGACAGTCACGACGAACTGGCCGAACCCGACGCTACCGACGACAGTTCAGACAGCGATCGATGACGTCGCATGGGAGCGAGGCTGGGAGGTCAACTTCGTCACCGATTGCGGCGCCGACCCAACGGGGGTCGTGGACTGCTCTGCGGCGTTGAACACCGCGGCGACTATCTTATTGGCACTCGCCGCCGATCCGATGCTTCCTAAAAAGAGCTGCACACTTCTTGTGCCACGAGGCAAATATCTCATAGGCGGCACCGCCAAGCCTTTCTGGTCATTCACCCCCGGCCTCATGCCGATGAGCATCAAGATCAAGGGGGCGGGGACCGACGCATCCCTTTTCGAATTGAACTGCGGCGCCGCAGAGAACGCATTTACATTCATCAATGCCTATCAGGTCTTTTTCGAAGATCTCGCTTTTGTAGGCACGCAACCTGTTCCCGGTATCGATTGTCAGACCATCATCGATGCCCAGGGAACGCAGCTTGTGTCTCTTTCGCGCGTGACCATCGTGTGGACCACGGCATCCTTTGCGCAGGTTTTCGTCGGAGGCGGCACGCTCTACATGCGCGATTGCCTCATCGCGAGCAATGGAACAACCGACGGAACGAAGGCGACGATCTACATGACGCAGGTCGGAGGGCTTTACATGGACAACTGTCGACATTTCGACACGTTCATTTCGGCGGGCCTCAACGGCCTCACAGTTCTTGCCGAGAAGGACTACAACACGCCTTGTCACGTCCGTCTTGAAGATAGTACCGCCATCAATTCGGCGGCCGGCGACTTTATTCATTTCAGAAATTGCGTATGGGACGAGGGTACGGCAGCAGATATCATCGCGAACGGCGGGCCAGGAGCCAATTTCAAACATATCGTCATTGAGGACTGCACTTACAACACACCGATCGGTACGGCAGGCGGCGGCGGCGTGGCTGCGGCATACGCAGTTCATGTATCGAATACCGACCTGCTCGACATCCACGGCCTCCACAACACTGGCTTCAACGACACGAACATCCCAATGGTGGATCTTGTCGCGGTGGGCACTGCCTACGTTCAGGACATCCGCCCCAATCCGGCGAACACATTCAAGTTCATCACAGCTGACGCGGCCTGCGGCTACGTAGAAGTTTCCGATTCGAACCTCACCGACATCGACACGCGTTCATCTGCCGGTCTCACAACAGTGAAGCGGACCGGTCAGACCGCAGATCTCTTCGTAGCAAATGGGATCATTGCCGCCCATCAGCTCGCGAAGAACATCACTGGCGGTCCCATCGCCATTACCACGACCGACCAGATCGATGTCGTCACCGGCGCCGCAAGACAGGCGACAACGGGAGCCGGCCAACACGTTGCACTCTCACGCTTCGGCACCCCTACGGTTTTTCTTTCGGACGGAACCGCGACGATCGCTATCGGCGACAACCTAGGCATCTCCCCGACGAGTCCCGGTCGCGTACGGACGGTTGCCGCAGGTGCTGCTCGCGTAGGCGTCGCAACTGCGGCGGCGGTCGCTGTCGCGGACACGCCCGTGAACGGTTACTTCGCGCCGCTTGGCGTCGACCAGACGTTCTCGACGTTCGCTGTGGATAACCCCACGCTCGTTCCCGCGACAGGTGGTCGACCGAACATCCTTCAGGCAGGCGTTGTCAATGCGAACCTGCCCGCCATCACCTCGGCCATGATTGGTCAATCGATCGTAGTGCTCTGCGACGGTATCGCGTCGGCCACCGTTACCGCCGCAGGCGGTCAGACGATTCAGGAGGTCGGTGCTGGAGCACCTGCGACGCCACAGACGGTCACGGGATCGGCGACGTTCCTCGCCTTCAATTCGACAACCTGGATCATGACGCCGTGAACCGGTACACGGCTTTTCAGCAAGGCGCCTTTAAACCTACGCGCATTCCCGGAAATGCTTTCTGGCTTCGTGCCGACCTAGGTGTGACGTCAGGGGCAACGTTCACGTGGGCGGACCAGTCTGGTAGCGGAGACCCCAACAAGAACGCCACGGCGACCGGAGCGGCTCGACCGACCGCGAATCCGAACAATGCAGGCTTCAACAACAAGGCCACGATCGATTACACGTCGACTCAATTTCTCTTGACCGGTGTATGGGCTGTGCCTGTTCCGCAACCTTTCTCACTGTTCGTCGTCGGGGATACGCCCGGAACCACGAGCAATTACAGAGCACTGTCCGATCAAGGAGCCAATTGGGGTGTTTTTTCCCAAGGGGACCTCCCTTCGTACATTGACGGGGCTACGGTTGCGAGCCCTGGTGATTGGAGAAATCCGGGTGCACTCGGTAGTGTCATCGCTGCATCGAACGGAACGCTCTATTTCAACTCTCGCACAGCTACCAATTCAGGAAGCGTCGGCGGCGCTCATGGCGTTACGAACATGAACGTGGGCGGATACCTGGACGGCTTGAGCCCAGCATTCAACTGGGCCGGATCTCTCGCCGAAGTCGTTCTCTACAACCGTGTGCTTTCGGACCCCGAGATCTCGCAACTGATGACCTACTTCGGCACACGATACGGCATCGTGATCGCCTAACGCAGCTTGTACCCGTACCTGTCCGCGAAGCCCTGCGCCTCGGCGCGCAGTTCGAGGATGAGATCGACGGTCGCGCGCTTCGACTCCTGCGGTGTGTCGATCGTCCAGCCTTGCACGCAGACCGAGAGCTTCTTGAACTCCTGGATGAGCTCGATGACAGCTTCTCGATGGGCTGAGGCACCGAAGGTAGCCAACGCTCGAGGTCGAGCTTTGAGTCGCGGCATATGCTCAGCATGAAGCCGTAGGTACCGGTCTGCCTCGGTGTCGGGGCCTCGCGATCGTCGTCGCTCATGCGCTTTACCCTACCACGCTGCCGATGTAGTCTTTCACGGTGAAGGCCGGGCAGATTCTCCCCTACGTCCTCGCGACCTTCGCGCTGGGAGCACTCGTTTTTATGGGCGGATCTTCTTCGACGGGTGATCGCATCGCGAGCGCAGCGGAAGCCGCGGTGGGCATGGGCGCCACGCAGGACGCTACGGCGTTCGGGGACTGGCTCGGCGGGCCAGGCGAGACCGAGAACATGAAGCAGAGCATGGCCTCGGCGCCGCAGAGCTCGACCTGTGGCCTCGCCGTTCGAGCTGAATGGCGCGAGGCCGGCGTCGACGACCCGTATCTCCAGCCACCCTACCTCCCCCGGATCGGGATGGTTATCACGGACCTGATCGATTTCGCGAAGCAGAAGGGTGCGTGGATCCTCGCGAGCCCCGATGCGCTGCCTCCGAAGCGCGGAGCCATGGTCGCCGTCGGTCCTCAGGGCGACATCACGCACGTCTACACGGTCACGGGCGTCACGCAAAACGCCGACGGGACGTACACCATCACCTCGGTCGACGGCGGGATGACCGACCAGTACGGCCGACAGATGGTCGGCACGCACACGCGAACGTGGACCACGCAGGGCAACCTCATCGTCGACTCGCCGAACGGATCGATCGCCCGCGTCGTCTACGGCTGGACAGACCCGGATCTTCTCGCATGAGACGCCTCGCGCTCCTCCCCGCAACGAAGCCGCACAAGATCGGCGTCGTCGTCCCGCGCGGGGGCTCGAGCTGCGTGTCGTGCAAGTTCGTGCGGAACTACGGCACCGAGTGCGTCCGTCGCGCGTGGGTCGTCGCTCCGGTGAGCAAAGGCGGAGGCGGTGGCAGTACGAAGTTGCCTGTTGCAGCGAATCGCTGGTGCTGCGATCTGTGGGAGCTGTCGACGGAGGACCGATGAAATACATTCGCGTGTACTTGATGCTCTGCGGAGATGAGCAGCTCGGGAAGAACAACTCTTGGGACGACCAGTACAGCGGAGAGTGGTACCTCGAGAAGCAATACGCCGAAGATCAGCTGTTCTATCGGGCGAAGCGCCGCGGGCCTAAATGGCGCATCGTTCCGATAGACGTGCCGCGAGAAATCTTTGCGAAGATACCACTCACGAAGACGGCGAAGTCTGCGAAGGCTCCTGGTAAAGTGAAGCCTGCTCGCTCCTGAAAGGTCCCTCTATGTGGCTCATCGGTATCCTCGCACTCGCAGCCGTCGCGTTCGTTATCTCTGAACCGGCGAAGGCTGCAACAAAAGTCTCCGCCTCGAGCGTCGCGGCGAACTGGCCCACGCATCTCGTGATCGACGTCGCGAAGTGGAAGGCGCTCGGGTACACCGCGAACACGCCGACGCAGTACGAAGGTGTCGATCCTGCCGTCGTCGCGAAGATGGTCGCGGCGAATCCGGCCGTGTCGTCCGTTTTCCTCGGCACCGTGCCGACCTTCGTTACGGGTCAGCTCGCATTGAACCAACGCGTGTGGATCGGCTCGCCCATCCAAGATGAGACGGGCTCGCCGCCGAGCGCGTACCTTCCCATCTATATTGGCTCGAATCCGCCTGGTAACTTCGTAGAGGTCACAGCATGAAAACGAACCCCGCAGCTTTGCTCCTTGGCATCGGCGTCGCAGCGGTCATCGTGGGCGTAGTCGTGGCTCACGAAACCAAGGCTTCTCCGACCTCCCCGACTCCGCCTTCACCTTCTCCGAAGGCGCCGCCCATCGATCCGACGATCGGCTCGTACACGATCGCCGACGCGGACGCGCTCGCGAACCTGAATCAGGCAACGAATCAGGCGCTCACGACCCTCGGCGTCCCGCCGCATGCCTTCGTGACGACGAAGAGCCTCGGTCCGCTCCTCGCGGCCACACCGAACGCGCAAGGGATCGCGCTCGGGACCGTCAGCGCGTGGATCGCGCAGCAGAACGTCGCGGGCCACCGGGTCTTCATGAGTCCGCCGCTCACCGCGCCTTCGGCGCCCGGAGAGGTTGGATGGGCGTTCGTCTTGGACACTGCGCCTGCTGGATACACCGAAGTCACGTCGTGACCGATCTTCAGGTCGCGCTCTTCGTCTACATCGGCTTCGGTCTCGGGCTCGCAGCGACATGTCGCTCTGAGCGCCCCGGCGCCGTCCAAGCGTCTCCGCAAGCGAGCGCGGTGTGCATCTGCCCGGCCGCGCCCGTTCCGGCATCGAACGAAGAAGTGGACGACGTGCCGCCGTTCCCGCAAAAGAGCCGCGAAGAGATCCTTGCGACGAAGAAGCGATGATTCATCCTACCCAAGAGCGCTGGGCGCGACTCCATCGGCGGCGGCGCCTGCGACCGAAGTACTTTCAAGACGAGATAACGCGGTACTACGAAGAGATCAGCGGGCTGCGACATCTTCCCGACGGTCGCTGGGTCAAGCCTGCGGGTAAGGCCTAGATGCTCCGCATCGCTGTCGGTCGCTCGCACTCTCGAGCGAATTCGGCCTCGACACGCTTCGCAGCAGCCTCAAGCGTGTCCGCGCGACCGAGTTCCCCGCGAGCCTTCAAAAGGCGCGCCTCGGCCTTCAGCTCGTCAATCGTTTCCTGTACGGCCCTCGCGTTCATGTCCCTCATCGCAGTTACGTATATTGTCACTCCACCCTGACAACTTCAAGTTGTAACGCAGAGCGTGGTAGGGTCCCGGCCATGAAAAAGGCTCTTCTTTGGGACCTCTTCTGGCTTCTCGTCTTCAGCCTCGCCGTGGGCTTCCTCGTCTTCGTCGGCTCGTGCGAAGTGATTGCCGAGCCGGCGCCGCACTCGGACGGCGTGCTCGTCGACACCCTCGTCAGCATGCTCCTGGAGACACCCGTAGCGGCCCCCGCTGACGGTTCTGTCGAGACCGCTGCCGAGCGCGACGCACGCCTCGAACGGATCGCGTTCGACGTCGTAGGAGCGGCCGTGCTCGTCGACGCAGGCCATCCTGAGCGCGTCGAGGATGATGCCCTGCTCCTTCTCGCCGTCGCCCAGCACGAGTCGTCGTTCGAACGGACCGTAGACGTGGGCCCATGCTGGCGCGGGACGGACGGCAGAAGCGAGCGATGCGATTCAGGCCACGCTGCCACGATGTGGCAGCTGCACGCCTCGCCCGAGCGCCAGGCGGCCTTTCTTGCTGACCGCGAGCTCGCCGCCGAGGTGGCCCTTCGCGCGCTGCACCGAGGACGCCTCGAGAACTGCCCCCAGGAGCCGTTCGCGGGATATGCCGGCGGCAACTGCTACCGAGGCGTGAAGGGCTCTCGCGAGCTCGTGGAGGCATGGAATCGGTGGAAGCAGCGGTACGCCGAGGCTGTCGCTCGAGGCGATCAATGAGCCGAACCCTCGCAACGACCCTTGTCGCTGCGCTTTTGGCGGGTTGCTCCAAGCCCGAGCGCCCGCCGACACCCACTGTGACGACGACGCACGTAACAGATACATCGACGATCTCATGCGCCATCATCTGCAAAAGTGCCATGATGCAGTGCCTCGACAGTCTTCAGGTCCCCGCCGATCTCGTTGATGAATGCGCTGCCGCTTGTCGCAACGCTCGGCCCGAGACAGTGGACGCATGCTTGAAGCGCGACGGCTTCTGCTCCGGACTTCTTCCGTGCATACATGGAGAAGGCAAATGAGCCTCGGCCTCATCGCTCTGGCGCTCACGCTCGCGCTCCTCGCGAAAGACGTTTTGGGGTAAGCTTTCTTCATGAGCACCATGGCGAGAGCGCTGATGGCGATGAGCCTCGGACTTGGAAGCTTCGACCCGATGCAGTTCTCGTCGTCGCCTTCAGCGCCCTTCTTAAGCGGCGGCTACTCTGGTGGACCGATGAAATTTCGATCGTCCCGCTCCGACGAGCCGTCCGAGTCCGTGAAGGCGGCAGCCGAGCGCTACGAAGCTCGCGAGTGGCGAGGTCGGAGCACGGGTCGACGAGGGAAGAAGAAGTAGGTCATGCCCGGAACACACGCAGACGAAGCAGCCTGGGAAGAAGCTAAGGCTCACGTGATGCCGTACGCGGATCACTACGAAAATCCCTGGAAAGTTACGAACTACGTCTACCAGCGCATTGCCGCCGCGCACGCTCGAGGTGAACACGTCTGCCCGACGTGCATCAGGAAGCTCGCGCGGTCGAAGAAGCTTCCGCGGTACCGACGATGAGCCACGACCGCTGCCGCATTGATAGGGACGACGATCGCGTGCACGGACGCTGGCGCTGCGTCTGCTGCGGCAACGATTGGAGCGACGGGTTCTGTCGACGCTGCCGGCGATGGCGCTGCGGAGAGTGCGGGCGCTGCGGCGTGATGTGCGTCGCAGGGCCGCCTGGTCCCGCTGGCGCTGCGGGCGCCGCTGGGCCTGCCGGACCCGCTGGTGCAACGGGCGCGGCCGGCGCCGCAGGTGCGGCTGGCGCGACGGGTTCCGCGGGTCCTGCGGGCCCTGCCGGTCCTCCCGTCCAAGGAAACGTCCTCGCCGGGCCTGGGATCGACGTCGCGCCCACCGGACCCACGGCAGTCACCGTCGGCGTTGCGCCAACGACGCCTCACACCTCGAACGCAGTTTCTCCCAACCTCACGGCATCTCCTGAGAACGAGGTATGGATCCTCTTCGGCGCCGCTGCGACCCCGAAACTCCCTGACGCGACCGCGAACCTCGGAAACTTCTGTACCGTCTCGCTCGAGAACGTCGCAGGAGGCGTCGTCGTCGGCGTCACGACGGGCGCCGATCTGATCAACGGCGCCGCGACGTACGCGATCTCCGGTGCCTGGCACAGCGCCACGTTCCTTTCGTACATCTCGCCCGTGACGGGGATCGCCGTGTGGCGAGGCTTTCCGGGTCTGTCGTGATCCCTGCGACCTCCGTTCTCCTGGGTCAGCCAGGTCCCGCTGGCCCGCCGCCTTTCTCGCCCACGGACCTCGCCGGGCTCGCGCAATGGAGCCGCGGAGATCTCCTCGTTACGCAGGCAGCCGGGATCGTCTCGGCGTGGGGTGACTCGGCAACAGAGGGCGATGCGAATCACAACTGGACGGCTCCCGTTCCTCTTCAGAGGCCGACATTCACTGCCTCGAACGCCGCGTACAACAACCACCCTACGGTCAACAACGTCGTCGTCACAGGTGGACCGAACTCCTTCATGCAGAGCGGCGTGTGGACGGTACCGCTCGCCGCGCCGTATACGTTTTTCGTCGCCGCTCATTGCGTACAGGGCGTCGGATTTACGCTCACGTTTCCTGAGATTTGGAACGACAAGACGAGCGGCAACGCGGGTGTCTACGCACACTTCCCTTCGGGAGACACGACGCACGCTTTCGCGGGCGTGTTTGACGGCCTCGGAGAGATCGACAACGCGACCAGCGGATGGACGTCGCCGAGCATCGTGATCGTCGTGAACAACGGGGCGAGCAGCCAGCTCTACTTCAATTCACACCTTCCGACTGCGACGGGTTCGCTCGACGGCTCGACCATCACGAGCTTCTTCCTCGGCGCCGCCGATACGGTGCCGAACGCGGAGAAGTGGAACGGCCCGATCGCGGAAGAGGGTGTTTACCGGCGCGTGCTCGCCGGTGCCGAGATTACGCAACTCGCGAACTACTTGAGCGTCCGGTACGCGATTCCGATCGCTTAATCGAGCACTCGCTCTCTCACCTCGATCGTAAGTGCTTCGCTGAGATGAAAACTCGCTCGGCCGATCGCCTCTCTCGCAAGGTGCACTTCAGCGTTCATCTTGACCCGCACACCGGGTGGCACTCGGCAGTCGTTCGCCATCTTGTCGAACTTGATGATCCTTTTTTCCAGGTCACCTACGACGTCAGATACGTCGAAGAGTTCCTGGTGAAACGGCGTGAATCCACGCGCCTGTTCGAAGACACTCACGTTGAGCACGGGACGATCGAAGGCACGGAGAAAGGAGTCGACCTCCTCGCGAAGCTCTTTGATCGAGTCGGCGCTTACAACGGCCTCTTTGGTGCAGTTGGTGGGCGCGCCTGGCTTCACGTAGCCGACTTCGTGGATGCTAAAGGTTCCGTTGTGGTGTCGAATGATGCGGTAGTTCCAAGCGCTCATCGGGTGACCTTCTTCCTCGCCGCGATCTCCTCGCGGAGCATCTTGTCGAGCTCAAGGTGGGCGTTTACCTGAGCGTCAATCTTGTCCGAGTATGCGCAGTAGTTGCTTTCGCCGACGTCCTGAGCTGCCTCGAGCACGGCCATCCGCGCGTTCACGTACTTCATGATGACGTCGAGTCTCATCAGCCCCTCCACCAAAGCACCCGAGCGTCGATGCTTCTTTCGTGAAATGATTTCAACGAAGCGATGAGAGAGCCGAAGCGTTCGCCAGTCGGCGGAGTCAACCACTCTGGCTCTTCTCCGCCTACTTCGCCGCAGAAGAACGGGTTTTTCTGAGGAGCGAGAAGCGTCGCGAGATCGCACCACTGTCGCCCCTCATCATCAAACTCGTGGTCCGGATCTCGAAGCGTTTCGCCGTCGGGCCATCCGATCTGCGCGCCGTCGTAAACCCAGCTGATAAGTTCGGAGTCCTTGTTGAACCACCACTCCGAAACGATTTGCCATCTCGGGTACCCCGGGTACTCGCCGACATCGATCTCCACAACCGCATGTAGTGTGACACCCATCGCTATCTCCTCGGCCATTCCCCCGGCCACTCGACGCCGAGACTCTTGAACAGCTTGTCCATCTCGCGAATGACGAGCATCGTGCAGCGCGGGACCTTTAGCCACTCGGCGGGCGGGATGGCGACCGCGTCGGCGATCGTCGCGTCGACGGCGAGCTTCCTTGTGATCACGGAGTGCGCTCGAACGGACCAGTCGAGCTTCTCTACGAGCTGTTCGCGCATATAAGCCCTGAGCTTCTTGGCTACCTCCGGATCGGGCGCAAGTTGCGCGCGCAGCTCTGCGTTTTCCGCCTTGAGCTGCTCGATCTCTTTCTCTGCGTGTCGAAGACATCGTGGGCATCCCGCACATTCGTCGGCCGCGCGCCATCCCTCCAGCGCTTCAGCCGACTCTGCCTGTGCCGCTCTCCCCTTGAGGGCGCCGGACGCGATCCTGCGAAGAACGTCGACGAGATGGGCCTCTCGCAAGCTGAGCCTGGCCGGCTCTTCGTTGTGCTCGAAGTCCGATACGGAAGCGCGCATATGGATTGCCAACATGTCTGATGCGTTCATCGTTTCTTCGTCCCCTTCTTCGCCTGCGTTTCCATTCGCTTCTTCGCGCTCTTCGGAGTCTCGCCGGTCATCTTCCCGAACCTCTCCTCTTGGAACTTGTCGCTCGCGGCCTGCCGCTCTTCTTCACCGCGACGGTCGTAGATCTGCGTCGTTGCTACGCCCGAGTGCCCGACCATCTTCGAAGTGGTCGCCAGGTCGACGCCGCTCTTCAGGAGATCCGTGATGTATGTCCGTCGGAGATCGTGCGGCGACACGTGGGCGATGCCCGCCCTCTTCGCGAGCTCGACGACGCGTTTGTAGATTGCGCTGAAGGACATTCCGCGCTTCCTAGTGTCGATGGCACCACCATGGTTCGGATCGCAGGTAAGGAGAAACGGCCCTTCATCGGTGCCGCGAACCTTCAGCCACGTGTCGACGATTTTGAACGCGCCTGCGGAGAGGAAGACCCTTCGCTGTTTCCTACCCTTGCCCTCCACGAGGAGCGACGATGACGTCTTCAGCTGGAAGGACAGGCTGCCGATTGTGGCCTTCGCCACCTCGGCCTTTCGGAGGCCGCATCCGAAGAAGAGAACGATCATCGCCGCGTCGCGCTGACCAATGATCGTCGTCGTGTCGCACGCAGCGATCAGCGCCTCGACGTCTTCCTGGGGAAGCGCACGTCCGGGAGGCTCCGTGTGGCCCTTGATGCGCGCGGCGCTGTAGAGCGCACTGTGCACGTCCTCGTAGGTCATGAGCTTCAGGGGCGCGCATGCGCGCAGGACGCCCTTCAACGCTGCCAGGCGCAGATTCGCGGTCGCGATTGCGCACTTCGCCAGGAGATCCTTACGAAGTCCGGCAACGAGCCCCGCGTTGAGCTTGTGCCAGGGGAAGGCATAGGCCGGCGAGATCGGCTTCTCGGCACCATTCCTCGCCTTCGGCGGATCGATGTACGTGATGCCCATGGACGGCGCGAGCATCTTCGCGATCTTCTCGAGCGAGGAGAGCATCGTCGCGCGCGACACGTCGGTGTTGAGAGAATCCAGGTAGAGACCTACTGGCGACGGGGTAAGGTCGACGGTGGCGAGCGGGGCAGGGGCGCGAAGGTCGTAAGCCAGTGAGCGATCGATCTTCGCAACGCCCTCTCCCGCGAACATCTCGACGACGAGAGCCCGCTTCGCGCGGAGCTTCTCCTTCGGAACTTGGACGAGCTTGGTCATACGAACCGCTCCGCGCCCATCTTCCGAACCCATCGCGCACCGCATGCTCGACATCTCTGGTGAAGGAGACGTCGACCCGGCTCACAAATCACGGGGGCGGTTGGACCGATTTTGTTTCCTTGGTAGCCATCGCGAGTGCTGCAAAACGGGCATCGATCGACCACGCCAACTTCCTCTGGCTCCGGAAGTTCTTCACGCGAGATGACCATTGCTGTCTCCTGTCGCGGGTAAGGCTCGCGCATGGCGGCCTCGGGCTTCTTCGTCATCCTGAGCTCCTTCAGTACGAGATCACGAAACGAACGATCTTCACGTCGGCGGGCAACTTGGTGATGTCGACCTCGAAGCCTTTCCCGTTCGACGTGCAGCACGGATGGTTCTTCTTCGCGTCGTAATAGTTCCCAAGCTGCTCCACGACGCCCTTTGCATCGGGACGCTCGCCCTTGAAGAACTCCCATACCGAACCAGGCACTTCGACGTTCGCCGCTTCACATGCTTGGAAGATGGCCTTCATCTGCTTCCACCTCTCATCGGGCGGCTTGACGCCTTCGACGCTGTACGAGACTCCCATCCTGTCCTCCCGGCCGCTTCGTCAGCGGCTACCGAGCCAACCTAGCCACCGGGGAGCCGGTGTCAAGAACGCCCATTATAGTGACCGGGTCTTAAAAATGCTGTAAGTGCTTGAAATCATTGAGGAATTCGGCTTTCAGCGTAGTTTTCCAGGGGAAACACCCCTTCGCCGGCAGGCCGGGCAGACCCACCCGAACTTCCGACTCCGTCGCCAGCCCTCGCGCTTCCACTCGTCGACGCATTCCTTCTTCGGTCCGTCGTGCTGTTCCCACCGGTTGCAGACGCCGCACCACACGGTGTGCTGAACGCTGATGTGGCCCTTCCAGTCGGGGTGATACGAGACGAGCGTCATCGAATCCTTCCCAGCCAAAATCCAGAGGCGGCAACAGCAGCCCGAATCATCTTTCTTTCAATGCGAGTTGGACCTGTGAACCACCACACGACGAGCCGACGTCGAAGGCGCCGAAGCCGGCCGCGCAGGGTCCTGCGTGCGGGCTCGGGTCGCGCGAGCGCGGAGCGATAGGGGTTCACGGTTTTTTCTCGAGCGGAGGCGTCGGGCTCACAAAGTGACTACCGTGACCGTTCGGACAGTAGAACGTGGCCCCGTTTCTCTTCAGGATAGCGACGAACGAGCGATCAAATGCGTATCGGATACCGCATGTAATGCAAGGCCCGACCTCCTCTAGTTCGATGCAGAGAGCGATCAGGAAGCTCTCGCCACTCGTCGGTTTCTTCTCTTTACATTCGTCCCGTTTCCCGGGTACGCGATAGGGAGTGCTATTTATGGTCATGCGCACCACCAACGGAAATGATGCCTGCATCTGTCTCACCCGCTCCGGTGCTACCGAAGGCGTTTACTGCCCTCGTGCACGCTTCAGCTAGCGTTGGACCGCACGGACTCAGAAACTGCTCGGCTTCCGCGTTCGTCTTGCAGTGCTTCACACAGAGCAGATCATTGTCGGGACCAGTCCACACGCCAACGTACCAACGCTTTGGGGCCGGGAACCAGATGTCAGTCCAGCCAAACGTCTTCATGTCGCGAGTAATCGAAGCGCTGCTTTTCATTGCCAATCCATTCTAGTTAAGACCCAGATCAAACTCGGAGATGTCCCCATCGACCCACGTATTTAGACAAGCGTGGCATACACATCGACCTTGGGCAGTCTCCCCGCAAGACGTGCGCCCATCGTCGGGGCAATCACACTCGTCCTTGATGTGGAAAGTGGGAACGTAGCCGATAAATTTCACCGTCACATTCGAGCTTCCGCACATCCAGCAGCAAGGCTTGTTCATCGCAGCACAACGTCGCCCACAGCCCGAACGACCACCGTACGCATCGTCCGAAGGACCATGAGGATGCGTTACCGGCTGAAGGTGAATGTGATTCGGCACAGTGGCTAGAATTTCCGGAGTGATCGATTGGACGTTTACCTGGACGGCATATCCTCCTTTGTCGTCCAAAGTGACGCCGACGCCTCTCAGCCACATAGGCTCGGCGAGATGCCGGATCATGATGTCCCGTGCTTTTAGAGCGCCTTCTCTGGTTCTCACTGGATGGCCCTTCTCTTCGCTTAGTGCCAAGCACCACAGGCGCACGGACCGTTATCCACGTCGCAACGAACGCCGCCGTTGGATCGCTCTTCAACATATCGTGGACAGATGGCGCGCAGGTCATCGGCCGTCGGTCGCGTGGTGCCAAACCAGATGTAGCCCTCCTCCGCCGCATCCGTCTCCCATACGTAGAATCCGAAGCCTTCGGCTCCGTCGCCTTCGTTGACTGTCACAATAACCGGTTCTTGCTCGATGTTCATCGCTGCCTCCTGGCAATGTCTCTGCGCGCCTTCTCTTGGAAGAAGCCTTTCTTGTCTTCGCGCCATGCGTCTTCGCGCACGCGTTGCTCGGCGGGGCGCCATGGATCCGGATCTGGTCCGGTGACAAGACTCACAAATCCGCCGGTTCTCTGCATCGCATCATCAATCGATTCGCCCGGCCCCGGAGACCAAGCGATCCTCGTGTTGACCATGGCCACCGAAATTCGAAACTGCGTGAACAGCCAATCAAGACAGAACTCGCAGAGAGAAAACCGGTAGCCATCGTTGTCGTCGAGTGCTCCGTTGCCGTTGCCAGGTGTCGATGGGTATCCGCCGATCACGGTCGCATTGATGAGCCCGGCCGGCGGGTGATCAGGTTCTAGTAGGCATGAGAGACCGCAGAGATTACACGGGTGCTCCGTTGCGCTCATGCGAAAGGCGTCCCGCCTCGCTCGGATGCGATCGGTGATGCCTTCGCAGTTCTCCGTGCACCACCAGTCTTCGCCTTTTGCCGACTTCTCGATCTCTGCGCCGCAGCGCTCGCATGTGCTCATGATCTCCGCCGTTTCACGGTCCTTCTCCTATCTCGTCAGCGATCTCCTCGCGCCCCTTATCGGTGGAGAGAGATCGAAATGAATCCCCCCATTTTTCGAGGGCCGGTCGTTGAACGTGCCCAGCATGGGGTCGTTGAAGCCGCCCACGTAGATAGCGACAGCGAGATTTCCTTCGACTGGGGAAGACTCAGCGATGAGGAACTTCGCGCCGTCGCCATGTTCGTGAGGGGTGCCGGTTTTCACGATCAGTACCTGTCGCCGGTCATCCCTTTTCGGAACGCCTCGACCATCGCCTTGATGATGTTCTCACGCGCCTCCCCCGTGAATGCACGTTCCATCGTCTCCATCATAAGACCCTTCAGCTTCTGCTGAAACCCAGGATCCTTCTCGAGCAACTCCGTCGCTTGCTGCTCGGCAATGCGTGATGCAGCGTTCGTGAACGCTTCCTCGATGCGCGACGGACGCTTCGCTCCGTACTGACCCGACTGCGGCTCGATGAGCGAAGCGAGAGCCTTCACCATGAGCTCGCCGCGCTGCTCCTGCGTGATCGCCATCAGAATGGCTTCCGAAACGAGTTTCTTGAGAGATGCGTCGTCGAGAGAAATTGCGCTCATTGTTCGATTCCTTTTCTGTTCGTAACCCCAAGGAAACGCACTTCATCCGCGCGACGAACAGTGCCTCTGCACCATGCAGAAGCGCCTCCGTCGCGCGTGTCAAAGGACCGGTATAGGAAATGCGTTTCCTTCGAGTCACGAGCCCCTCAGATGGGCTGGGGCTCGGTGATAAGTACTCGTTTGCCTTCCTCGTTCCATTGCCGTCTGCCACCACGATGGTCGCCCGCGTGTCCCTCTGTCTTCAGGCAGAAAATCGCGACACCACGACCCGCATAGATCTTGGTGCACTGACGGTGTCGCGTCGCCTCTGCCTGACCGTCCTTCCACGTGTATCGACCATTCGAGTGACTATGCTCATTGTCATGCCCGATGGCCTGCTCGCACCGGTAGCACCCCATCATTGACGCACAACGCTCACTTTTCTTCGGCAACCTGCTCATGACAATCCCTCTGTTGGCATCCCTCCCAAGTACGCCTCACGCACCCACGCAAAGCCCTCGGGCGTCGGGAAGCACCGCGGCGTCGCCCACGTCGTCTTCGTTTCGATCCGCACGTAGCCGAGGACCTTGAGCGTCGTCCTGCGTCCGCCTCTTCGCCGACGAGGATGGCCTTGCCTTGCGTCGCGCGCAGACAGACGTGGGAGAGGGAGTCTCGCTGGAAGCGGCTTAAGAGAACGATCATCGCAGCCTCCAGAGCACGTAGGCCACGGCCGCCCAGAATCGACACCGCCAGCACGTTTTCGATTCTTCGAGCACCTTCGTGTAGCGCGGGCTGTCGGCGAACTCCCCGAGGCGAAGCTCGTGCTCGTCGCACTTGCGGGGGTCATAGATCGCCCAATTCCTTCAACATCTGTTGATTGCGTCGCTGGTGACGTGCCAATTGCTCAGTCAGCGTCTCCCCCGGCTTCGCAGTCAGCCCTTCGATCACCTTGCGCGCCGTCTCGCACGCCTCGTCCGCCGTGCGAGAGATATGGAGTTCGCGCCCCGCTTGCCGGGCGAAGACCTTCACCTTCCCGCGGAAGGGCTTGCCGAAAATGCGCACGAGGCCGCGCTCCTCGAGCACCTTCGCCGTCTCGGCATACTTGGTGACGATACCTTCGTCGTAATGCTCCACCGCGCGCCGGAGAAGGTTCCAATGCTTCGCGCGAAGGGCGGAATGGATGCGCCCGCACGCGCACAGGCGTAGGTGCAGGCGCCGGCAGCGAAAACAGATGAGTTTGTTCACGTAGTCCCTCCGATACCGCCGGTGAGCCCCACGTTCCCGTTCTTTCTGGCCTTCTCGCTCCAATACGACTCCTTGACGAACCGAGCTCGCGATAGGAAGTAGTCGCGCGACCAGATGAAAGATCCGCAGCAGCCTCGCTTGAATCGAACCGAACGAAGGACATCTTCTGCGCTGAGTCGAACCTGGAAGATTCCCGTGACTTGCACTCGCCTAGGTCCGGCACATTCCATACTTGGCCGGTCCATAGTTCCACTTCGGGCTCGGGCAACTTCTTCGGATTCTTGGCTTTCATCACGACGCCTTCCCTGTCTTCTTCACCGTCTCGCCAGGCAGTGTAATTCCGATCGAGCGCATCGCGACGTCGAGTGCACCCGGCGTGTGATCCATCAGCACGACCGCCATCTTCAACGAGCGCGGCGTCGTCTGGTAAATCTCAAGCATGTCCTGAAGCGCCTTGATGTGCTCCTGGCGCGACTTGACTACAGCCTGGTTCGCCTTGTCTAGCCGTCGAAGCCGCGCATTGTCAGACTCGAGATCGCGGATGCGGTTACGGAATATGAAACGCCACTGTACGAACCCGAGCGCAAGGAGCAGACATGAGAACACGCAAACGATGATCGTGTTGGTCACGTCTCTTCTCCTGTCCAGCGCTTCTTGTTCCACATGCGCGACGCTTGTGGGAGCGGGTCACGGTCCCCGCCATAGTTGCTACCGATTTTCGAATGGTACGGGCGCATCACCGTGCCGACGACGGTGTGGAAGAATATCTGCGCGACGGGCTCGCCGCCGTACACGCGCACGGGGTGAACGACCGTAAGCTCGAGAGTCCAATGTCCTATAAACCCGACATCGCCTTTGCCCGCCGTGACGTGAACGGAGATGCCAAGACGTCCCGCACCGCTCGTTCCGTCGATGAACGGTAGGTACGGCCCCGAGCTCGTCCACTCGACCGTGGAGCCGAGGTAGAGCTGACCGGGCTTGAGGAAGAATCCTTTGTCAGGATCGATCTCGAATCGTTCGACTTCTTTGATCTCGGTTCGTGCGTCGAAAAAAGTAGGGGTCCAATATCTAGGCAGCGTCCCACCGAACTTCGGGATGGCAAGGTGCTTCGACAGGTGCAGGTCGATACTGTTCGTCCCGACCGCCCACGGCGCCATGGGCTCGATCTTGATCTCGCCGGCCTCGATGGCGTTCAGGATCGCGCCGTCCGCGAGGATGCTCACGACTTCCTCGCTTGCGCATAGGCTAAGGCTACTTGCTTCGACTCATCGACCGCTCGATCTAGTCCGCGCTCGAACATCTTCTCCATGTCGCGCAAGATGACCGAGATCGATCGCATGGCCTGAAGCTCGAGACGGAGGCTCGTATTTTTCTCGAGCAACTCCTGCTCGCGCTTCGCGAGTCGCTCGTTCTCGGCGCGGAGCTTCGCCAATTCGTCTGCGTCGACTTCGACTTTCACGGCCGCACCTTCTCTCGTAGCTCACCCAGGGTCCCATCGTTGACAACGATGCGCGCGAAGGCTTCCGCCGGAATTGACGTCTGCTCCGTCTCGGAGACGTGCTGCGCCGCTGCGCCTTGAAGACCGGCGCCATGGCGCTCGATCTTCCACACGACACCGCCCGCGTTGCGGATGGCCTCGACTTCGTTCAAGAAGCGGACGTCGGGGATGACGACGCCTTCATAAAGTGATGCGCGGCCCGCGAGTCCAACCGAAGGAACGTAATGCTGATGCATGTCCAGAACCTCGCGGGCAATACGCAATGCGTACGACACCCAAATGTCCTCGTAGCAATGCCGACCGAACTCGGTGCCGAGCCTTTGCAGAACGTACCGCGGCGAGCGACCACCGGCACGCATCGGATCGGCGACGTTTCGCTTCTCACTCGGTCCCCAGAGAGTCTCCTCGTCCCACCCGAACCACTCGGCGCACGCACGCTTGATTGGATCCGCGAGCGCCACCTTGACGAAGCCGTGGTGCGAGACGAGGAAGTCCGCGGCGCTGTCCTTGCCGGAGCCGGCGAGACCGCAGAGACCGATGATGTTCATTTCCCCTTCTTCCTATCCGTCCGCACGGCCACACTCTTCCGCGCCGCTTCGGCTGCCTGTTCCCTCGTCCATCGTCGAGCGTTACCACTCGCCTGCGCGGCCTCTCCGCCGAGCCGAGCCATCTCCTTGCGCACCTCTTCGGGAAGGTCCGCGATGTTACTCGCGCGAGAATGGATTCGTTGCTCCTCGAGCGTCCATCGATGCCCGCTAGCGCGACCGCCCATTGCAGTGATCTCACGCTGTCGTTCAGGCGACATCTTCGCGAAGCTCATTTCTTCTTCCTCTTCATCATCTGGAAAATACTCGAACGGTCTCGACCGAGAAGCGTTCCGATCGCCTCGAAGCTCCACCCTCTGTCTCGAAGGAAAGTGACGAACTCCAACCTCGCACGCACGATATGAGAGAACGCGCTCATGCTTCCGATCTCCTCGACGGTGACGTGTTCTTTCAATGCGATCTCTTTCGCGATTTCGTAGAGCCCGCGCTCCATGAGCTCGGCCGTGAACGCCCGCTCGCTCATTTCCGGAGCTCGGTCGCCCGTTCAGCTGCTTCGACACAAGCCGGCAGGCGTCGCATTTGAAGCGTGTAATCGTCAGCCCATAGCGGGAGTTCCTTCTCGTCGTAAAGGGTCGCGCGCTCTGTACCTCCGTACTCGAAGGCGCCGCAGGTCCCGTCAAGTTGAGCTCGAGGACACGTACCGCACTTGGTGGCGTCTTCAGGCTCGATGTCGATGACGATAGGCAACTTCACGGCCGGAACTCTCGATAGAGCGCGTGGGCCCAGCTCGGAAGCCATAGAACGCCGCAAAGGATCGCGGTGACGACGCGCACGCCTTCCGATGGGCCCCACCAGAAGGCGCCGAGGAGTCGGTACGACTTCCAACCCCACAAGATGGCGCCGACCGCGTAGGCGACGAGAAATATCATTGACCGCTCCTTTGCTGAAGTTCGACTGGGCGGACCCCTCCCGGCCACTTTCTACGACGCGCCCTGGCCTGCTTGATCGTTTCGATGCGCGATGTTTCCGCGTGGAGCGCCTTTCGCTGCCGACGCAAAAGCCTGCGGCGCCACCTCATCGTCGCCACGGCATTGCGTCGATGAGCAACGTCCGAAGGTACGTCTCGTCCATCTTGTCGATCGCGTGGAAACCGACGTGGATGGGCTCGAGGAAGAGGGTGCGACCCGGCATGTCGACGCGGTAGTAAAGGGCGTGGAACGGATCACCGTGGATGTTCTTCGTGCGCTCCTTCTTGATGAACGTGAAGCGCAGTTCGGCGGTGATTTGGGTTTTCAGTTCGGTCATTTTAACCTTCCGATCTTCTTCTCTAACTCTGCCACCACGCCCTCGAGCCTCCCGATCTCTCGCGAGCGTGAGATGTCGTTCTCGACCACGGTCTCCTTGAGCTGGGCAAGCTGGACGGCGAGTTCTTCCATGCCGTTCTCGAGCGACTTGATGCGCCGTTCGGATTCGGTCTCGACGTCGTCCGACGACTGTTCATCATCATCTGGGGCGAGAGATACTGAAAGCGCCTGCATGGCCTTGCGAAGTACATTCCATTCCTCGTTGGCCACATCATCTGCGCGGTTGCGGCACGTGTACGAGCCGATTACGCGGGCCGCCGCATGCGCGATTGAGCGCATTGCTTCGAGTTCGGCGGACATGCGCCGGATGCGTTCTGCGTCGGAAATCTCGACGTCCTTCGTCTGACCGCGATCCTTGTGAGCGTCTAACGCTGGTCGACCGGCAGCCTCCAGCGCGGCTTCGACGGCTTCGATCTGGGCCCGCAACTCGTCCTCACGAGCCGCAGCAATCGCGAGAAGCTGTCCGGCGGTTGCGTCGTTGCACTCGATCGACATCTTGCGCGGCGCTTCGTCCACCACCGGCGCCCCGAATGCGGCGAGGATGGCGGCGCGCAGCGGATATCCTGGCGTCTTCCCGTCGAGCACGTCTTGGTATCCGTTCCCAGCCGCCTCAATCGCAGCATCCGTCGTCGCCTGCGCAATCACGGCGCGGCGGACGGCGAGGGCGCCTTCAATGAAGGGTTTCTTCTGATCGGCGGGGATGCCAACCCATTGCACAACACCGTCTGATCGCTCACGAGCGTTCTCGCCGGCAACGAACATCGCGCGGCCCAGCCGCTCTCCAACGTCTCCTGGCTCGGTTGCGAAGATGGTACGAAGGGCCGCGCGAAGTGATGTGTTTTCCTCTGTGCTGTCCTTGTACGCTCGGAAGTTGTTCTTGCGCTCCCCTTCAGACTTTTCGAGCAACTCTTTCAGGTCAGCGTTTTCCGTCTCGAGCTTCGTGACCTTGGCCTTCAGCTCCTCGTTCCACTGCCAAAGCTCCGTCTTATCCATGCGCCTTTCCCCGCCCTTTCCTCGCAGCAAGCCTGAGTCGCTCTTCCTCTTCCTTCACCAGCCTGCGAAGGAGTTGCGCCACGTCGATGTCGTGATGCTCGGCCACCTTGCGGAATCTCGCCTGCTCGGCGGCGTCGAGCCGCATGGCGAACTGTCTGTCTCGCATGCTCTACGTATACACACTGCGTATACGGAGCGCAAGGGTTACCGGTCAAGCTTCCACAAACCGATGCCGATCGCATCGTACATATTGTGTGTGTACGTCTTCGCGACCTTGGGAAGGACGTGTAGCTCTTCGAGCGAGAGCTTTGGCTTCGTGCGGCGCCAGCACATGCCCTTGTCGAGGTTTCCCTTCCAAGCATGCGGAAGCACATGTTCGACCGTGCAACCTTTCGACTCGTACCACTCCGAAAAACGTCCGACGAGGATCGCCAGAGTAATCAAAGCATTCGAATCAACGGGCCGAGAAACGTAAATCTGCGGGCGTTCGATGACGATGCCACCTTCTCCGAAGTACGGTCGACACGACTTCTTCGGATCGAATACGCCGCAATTCACGAGCACACCCTTTTCGAAGTACCCGAACCCGGAGCACGCTCCCGGGTCGATCGCTATCAACCCCATGCGACTAGCCTCCCCTCTCGGTACACGCGCTTTGCTTCCTTCGACCACCGGCGCATCGCCACGGCCTCGACCTTGATCTTCACGTGACGGAGCCACGGCGCGGCGCCTGCGAGCATGAGCCTCTTCAGCTCCTCGGCGCTCTCGTGCTCGGTCCCTTCGTTCACCTCGAGAATGAACTCGTCATGGACGAAGTTCACGATCCGCGCACCGAAGAGCGGGGAGTCCTGGTCGAGATAACACGCCTTCATCACGCGCCAGCCGGCGTCTTTCGCAATGGTTGCACCAGGGCCTTGGAAAAACGTATTGCACGCGGCGCAGTACGTTGCTCGTCCGCGTTGGAAACCTGAGTACGGAAGGACGACAGGCGCATCGTTTTCGATGAGTCGATTCACGTACGAGAAAAAATCCATCATGTCGGGCCACGCCTCGAGCCATGCTCGCTTTGCCTCGTGCGCCTGATCGATCGTGAGTTTTACGCCATAGCCCTGGAGAGCGAAGTGGACGAACGTCTCGACACCGAGACCGCCAGGAAACCCAAAGTTGCACTGTCTCGTGATGACCGGAACGCCACCATCGCGCACGACGATCGTGTCATTGCGAGTCGTGAGGCAGAAGACCTCTCCTTCATGATGTACCTCGGTAGGAAACAAATTCCCACCACGACTTCGGTGCTTCTGTTTCACGCTGACTACGTGCGCAACCGCATAATCCGGTCCCTGCCCACGTCTGATCGGATTTCTGGACAACGCCAACCGACTCTTCTGATTCGTCAAGGTCGCAAGAGCTTGAAGAACATCTGCGTTTTGCTTCGGCACCGAACAGTAATTGTAACCGTTCCCTTGACCCTTCTCGTTCTTGTAGCTGTGTGAATCCCAGTATCTCACTTCGTCAAGCGCCGCGACCCGAAGAGGGTACGTCAGCTCGATCCACCACCAAGGCAGCTTCTTTTCGTCGAGAAGCTCCTTCACTCGTTCTACAACGTCACCGCGAACGATAAATTCTATCGCACCTTGCGAAGAAATCCGCGTCTCGTATTCCACATTCAGCCAGCGGAGAAGCCAGTTGAGTCGGTCAATCTTTCTCTGTTTCTTGAATCCGAATCGGATCTTACTCCGGCCCTGGTAGCTTCCGTCCGCCTGCGTTGCGACCGCCAAACGCAGAAGGCCTTCGTCGACTTGAACCGATCCCTGCATCTCCCCTGCGTTGGGCCAATACCTAAGTTCGTTCAGCTGATTCGGATAACATGTCGTGGTTCGCAGTTTGGTCAAACCTCTGCGACCGGCGCTGACTTGCTCCCATCCGCACATTCTGTGGTCTGGTGTTACTCGCAGATCGATCCCTTCGCTTTGCATGTGTACGAGCTTGCCCGACCAGGGCCGACTCGTAAGCGCGAGAGGAATCTCCCATTCGAGTTCGACACGACCGTCGTCCGATAGCTTCGCCGAACAGACTTGCTCCGACGGATGGAGCTGATCAATCCTGATCCAGCCACGCCGCGTGAGAACCTCTGTCTCGGGATGAAAACAAACTTTCCCCACCTGCCGACCGTTCTTGAGCCACGCGTGCTTCGGATGATCTTCGTCCGCGTTTATTCCAGCAGCTTCATCAGGAGGAACGCCAAGAAGCGCGCCCGCAACGTCGAGATGTGGATCACGTCCAGAGTTCAGTGCATCCGCAAGGGTCGAACGGCCGAAAAGAAAATGCATACTCTCCGCGAGAGTACATAGTTCGAGACCTCCGTAGTCTGCGGCGACGAAAACCTTCCCAGGCCGAGGAACAAAGCACTCGCGCACACCCTTCTTTCGCCGAGGGTTCTGGATGTTCGGCGCTGCACTCGACGTACGTCCAGTCGCAAGAATCGAATCAAAGCGCGAATGGATCGGGTACGTCATTCCGAGCCGGAGTGCGGGAATGTCTTTTTTGAGAACGGCATTCAGCTCAGCGAACTCTGCATATGCGAGCATGATCGGATCACCCGATTCCTTGCACGCGGCACGAGAGATCGATGTCTGCCTGTTCTCTCCGTCTTCTCCTCCTTTCGTGAGCGGCACGGGGCGTCCCTGTTTCGAAAAGCCTTCCTCAATACGAACGCGTGCGAGCTTCGTATCCCGTGACCCCTCGATGATCGTTCCCTTTCGCGGACCGCTCTTCAAGGCCCGATCCGGCCGGATGAGCTTCGCCTCCACGAGCCGTTCCTTCACGAGCTTCCGGTCGATGTTCGTCTGCTCCGCGAAGGCTTCGACGCCGGGGCCATCCGTACATATCCCGTGCACGGCCATGAGCTGAAGCCAGAAGGCTGCCCGCGCCTGGAAGTGATGATCCGGGCAAAGCTCCATGTAGTCTTCCTGCGCCACGCGTACGTCGTACGTCACCCGCGCGTCCATCTTCGCATAGAGGACCGCCTCCTTCGGCCAGAAGTCGAGCGGGAGCGCGTCGAGTTCCCAGAAACGGAAGTGCTCGCAGGACCATTTCCAGTGCTCGAGAGTCCCCGCCGCGTACGGGTTCTTCTCTTTTTTCATCCATTCGGTCTGTACCTTGCGCCCGACCTCGTGCCGCTTCCCGAGCGAATCGAGCTCGTAGTCGATCTTCGTCGGCCCTTCTTCCTCGTCGAAATCGAACCCGCGAAGGATACCGACCGCGTTGTCCTGAAGCTTCTGGATAAGCATCGTGTCTTCGATCACGTTGCGCTCATACGCATCGATGATGACCGAAAGCGTCTCGGGCCAGGTCGCGGCGACGCACGACATGTCGTACGCGACGTTGTGACCGACGATGCGTATCGTGGTCGTCGGCTGAAGAAACTCCACGGGGCTTTCGCGGAAGAGAAATTCTTCCGAAGCGTCCGCCATCGAAATACACACGACCTTCGGCGCCGCGCTCCAAGGAGCAATCGGATAAGTTTCCGTGTCGAGCGTAGAGAAGCTCACGTCGGCGGCCTCCGCTTCCAGACCGTGAGCGGCGAATTGCGCCACTCGTCCCACTCCGCGCCGAGCGTGCGCCATTCGACGGGCCGCTTCGCCGCCTCGGCCGCCGTGATGCCCTGGTCCATCCCGCCCGAGACGCCGAGGTCGTAGTACACAACCGTCTTCTCGGCGTGGATGCCCCAGAGGAGCCCCGCCGTGATGCCGAGGTTTCGCTCGACGGGGTTCGAGTCATTCAAGACCTGCGGGTAGATCGCGTGCGAGGCGAAAGGCGCCTCGCCGCGACGGAACGCATCGAGCAGCGCGGCGCGGAGATAGCGCATATTCAATCGTTCCGCGCCCGCGAACGGTGATTCGACGACGACCAAGATCATTTTTGCAATGCCTCCCAGACCGTGACGAGCTCGCGCACGTACTCGTACGGGTTCTTGTCCGACGGGTGCACGTCCAGACTGAACCCCGCGGCCTTCGTGTGCCCGCCGCCGCCGTGGGCCTTCGCGAACGCAGCGCAGTCGAAACTTGTGTGCGAACGCGTCGAGAGGCGGATGCGAGGTACGTAGACGAAAAGAGGATCGACGTCGCCGACCTTCCGACTTCCATCGAGGACGCTCGGATGGCTCGCGGCGAGCTCGCCTCTGCCCTCGGGACCTTTCTCGACGTCGTACCCGAAGGCAATCACAAGATCGGCGTGGTCGTGGACGAACTCGGCGACGTCGCTCGAAAGCGCAGGGCCTTCGAACACGACGACCCGCGTCCCTTTCGCCGAGGTGAACCGGTATACTTTCTCTACGGCCTCCTTCACCTCGATCTCGCGCTTCTGGAGGAGTGTCTCGCCGAAACCATTTTGGTAAGCGAGATCGTGCACGATGTCGTCAAGGTCGCGCTTTTCCCAATGCGACCACGGGAAGAACATCAGTACGGCCGCTTGTGCGCACGCCTCGCGCCACTGAGTACTTTTTCGCTGCCAGGTGTCGCGGATACCCGCACGAATCACCAGCGTAACTACTTCTTCAAAAAAGAAATAATCCTGATTCTTCCAAACATGATCGCAAACGAGCGTTGCGCCGCAGACGCCGGGCTCGTCTCTGTAACACCCGTTCCCACCGAATGCCTCCACGACGGGCTTGGCGGTCGCGTGGTGGTCGAGCACGAGCGTGCCGGCGTCGACGTAGGCCTGAAGAAGACTGACGTCCTCGGGCTCGACGATGTACCCCTCCGACAAAGACTTCTTCGTCCGCACCGGCGGCGAGAAGTCGGCGTAGAGCACGCCGGGCTCCGGCTTGAGCGCCGTATATGCGGGGGTGCCATATTGAACAAACTGAATCTCCGTCTTCGGGAGCGCGTCGCGCAGAAGAATCGCGGAGAGAATGCCGTCGGGACAGTTCGCGTGAACGATGCATTTCGTGATCTTGTCGAAGTTCATGGTTCCTCCAGAAAACAAAAGAATCCCCGAAGGGAGCCGTCTCTCCGAGCTGTCACGACGCGAGTCACCGTCCCCTGTCGTTGGGTCGCCTACGTGGACTCGTCACGCCCTATCGCCGGATTATCGGGTGAGCACTGTCGCAGTTTCCCCGCGAGGCCGGCGTTCAAAAAGACCTACCCGATCGGTTTCAGCGAACCGTCGGCCTGCGGCAGGAACCACCGACCACCCATCTGTACCGGGGCGCCCGCGGCCTGCGCGGGAGCCGAAACAGGAGGTCCCTGTTTTGCCGCAGTCAAGTTCGGAGAAACGTATTGCCCCCGAGGAAGCTTCGCGAGCCACGCATCGAGACCTGCGCTCGATGCCGAAGGGATCCAATTGTGCACCGTGAAATCGTTGCCCTTGCCCTTGGTTTTGTGCTCGAAAGTTTCGAGATCGAGCGGCGAACCTCCGAAGGGATTCGCATCCGAGATCGCGAATTGCACGAGCCCTTCGATCTGATCGAGCGCACGTTCTGCTTCCGGTTTGTTGTTCACGTTCACGCCGATCGTCGCGAGCACGAACCCGTTCACGTCCCGCTGGACCATGTTGAGTTCTTTGGTCATGTCGACGACCCACGATCTCCGTTCGCCCGCGGCCGGCGGCACGACGTCCGACTTGCTCGAGGAGAACGCCAACGTCTCCACGACATCGAGTTCAGCCACGAAAACGTCCTTGCGGTCCGACTTGTAGAAGAACCTCGAGATGTTCAATCGGTATTTGGCGTTCGCGTAGGGGAAGTAATTCCCCCGACCGCTCACGCCGGCTTGCTTCAACCCGCCGAAGAATTTGTTCAATGATGACATTTCGTTTTACCTTTCGTACCTAATGTCTCGTTCTCGATTACCGTAAGAGACCGAAGCATAGCAAAGTTTCTGCTCTTGCCCGGTAAGATCTTGTATCTTCCCCGCCTTCATCTGCGCTTTCTCGAATGCGTCGATGTGCTCCGCGCAGCCGTTGAGCACGTCGTACGTGACCTCGTCAGCCTTTTGTCCGTCGCGGTGAAAACGACCGAGGAGCTGCTCCCATCTGTCGCCCGAGGCGGGCGGGCACGTAATCAGCGCACGGTTCCACGCTTGAAGGTTCCGGCCTTCGAAATTCGACTCGATTGAAGCAATGCAAGGCTTGCCGTGGTGGTCCTCGATGAAGTTCCCGTTCCTGTCTCGGCCCTCGTCGCCGAAGTACGGGAGCCCTGTCTTCGCCTCAAGCGCGAGACCGAAGTGGACGTGTTTCACCCACACCATCCCGCCACCTTTGAGCCATTCCGCGCACTGGCGAATGACCGCGTCACCGAGCCATATCGGTTTCACGTTCGGCTCAAAGGTGTCTTCGACCCTCTTCCACGCTTCTAGAACTTCGGTGACGACGACCTCCTTTCCGTCGATCTCGAGCGTATGCCCATCGTATCCGCCACGCCGAATCTCTTGGATGACCTGAAGCTCCGAGTCGAGCTCGCGCCGGTTCGTGCGAAGGATTCGGCGACAAACCTGGTTCCAACGTTTTCTCGGTACGAGCCACTCCTTCGGTGGTTCAGGAAACCAGACGTAATAGAAACCTAACGAAAGCTGCTGCGCAAGGGCACCGATTGCGATCTTGTCCTGAAGGGGCCAACCATCAGGCCGCATCCAGCCCGGGTATCGGTCGTTGCCAACGACGCCGCGAAGATGCTTGAACCCTTCGAGGATCTCCGGGTGCGCGGGGATATTAACCTCGCAGACATTCAAGGAAACGCCGAGCGACTGATCCGCGCTTGCCACGACGCCGGCCGTTTCATTAATTCTTTTTTGTATGGCCTGCCGGGCGGACTTCGCGTCGAAGGCGCCGAGGTCCGAAAGGGCGCCGACGCCGCACTTCGAGTCTTCCTCGCAAGCATCCGACCAATCCTGAAGCTCGGACCATACACGCGGGAGCGGGTAGTCTGCGACGCACCACGCGAGAAGATCTGCGAGGTCTTTGATACTCCCGTTCGTGAACGAGCCGCTCATTGCGAGAACGCTGCACCCGACGTCCTCGACGTATCTTCGCACGCGCTTTGCCCGTGCCGCGTCGGAAATGCGACGCACTTTGTGCGCTTCGTCGAGGATGACGAGGTCGGGTCGGTAGTGCATCAACATACTCGAGGAGCCCGCAGTCTGAAGCTGCTCGTACGATTCGATGCGAATATGCCGCGGAATGCGCCAATGAAAGCAAAGCGGTTCGATCCGTGTGCCGTCCGGCAACATGCGCCCGACCCAGGCCTCGATGCGTGTCTTCTCGCGCAATTTTGCCGGAACTAATAGTAAAGGCCTCTTCGCGCACGTAACGGCGGGGGCGAGTAACGATACCAACGTTTTCCCGCCTGAAACTTTGATGGGGCCGAACGCTCCGCCCTTCGTACCGAGTTCGAAAAGAATCTGCGCCTGAATGGGTCGGAGTGTTTGTGTTCCTTGGTTCGTTCGCAATGCAGCCGTAAGGTCATGCACGTGTTCGTCACTCCACGAGCGTCGAGGAATCGTAAGGATCCTCTTAAGCTCGGAAGTTCTCTGAACGACGTGATAACCCTTAGCCATAAAAAAAAGCCCTTAGATTACATTGCGCTAGTCCACTGCACGAAACGCTACCAGAGAGAACAAAACAACACCCGACCATCTTGGACCGTTCAGAACCTTTCACAGCGCTGAACGGCGAACACCTTAGAACTGCCTCACGGGACCGCACGTCGCGAAACCCGAACAGACGTCACCCAACACAGAATACCGCACCGAACACGACCTAACCCCACGCAACCGAATGCAACGAGACCAGACCTCATTGGACCGACCGCCACCCTTTCGAACGACAGCCGACGCTTACCTTACAAAACAATGCGGCAGCAGACCTCAGCTCACGCAACCTCGCCCCACCCCACGCCTCAACACGTTGCCGGACGCAACGCCACACAACCTCGCCCCGCGCAACAATAGACGTCTTATTCGGCCGCGATCTTGTCTTCGACCGCTGACCATTCGTCGACAACGAACTGGCCGAATATACCCTTACGCGCTGGTCGGAAGTCACCGATGCCCACGCGACGTCCGGCGAAATCGAAGAGCTGACGAATGATGTTCTCGCCGACCTCCTCGTCTGCGATTGCGATTCGCAGCGAGAAGTTCCACTCGTCGAAGCGCGGTCGGCAGATCGCCACGGCCTCACCACCATTCGGATTCCGGCCTTGCTTGACGTCGGCCTCCCAGGTCGCAGGTTTCCCTTCGGAATTGAGCAGCTTGAAGAAGCTTCCTTCCAGCGACAGAAACCCGGGCAGCACGGTCGAGTCCGCCGTAGAGATCTGCTTCTTCCCGTCCAATCGACAGAAGCGACCTGCCGCGATGAGCGTGCTCATCATCACGAGCGCCGGCACACCAGGATTCCCCTTCGCGTCCACGTGCACCTTCGGCTCAGCGTCTTCGCGCGGTGTGCGTGTCGTGCCGATAGACGCCGTCTTAGGTGGCTTCGTTTTGGTCCGAAGGCCCTCGAGCACCGACTCGGACATACGGTTTTGAAGAAGCGGCGTGATGCCGCGCAGCTTAACGAATCTTGAGATCATTATTTTTCTCTTTTCTGCTCTTAGATTGCCTTACATTCCGACCAAACCACACAGTACGTCACCGACAAAACCGAACGAAACGCTATTCGTCCTCGTCCGCGTACGTGACGCCCGCCAGCTCGAGGATCGCCGAGCCAAGATCGACGAGCGCCTGACCCATCGTCGCCAGCGCCGGAAGTCCAGGCCGTGTCTGTTCCGCCGACGTCCCGACCGCCGAGACTTTCGGATCGGCGTTCACGCCGACGACCTTGCGCGGGCGACCACGACGCTTGAGGCCTTCGGTGAGGTGCTGCTCGGTCGAAGGCGGCGTAGTCGGCGCGGCGGCGCCATTGGTGGCCGCCCCGTTCGTCGGAGTTGCCGCCGCTACCGCCGCATTGATG